>Ga0222423_1000099_pt1 | contig 89417 bp, 74 predicted proteins | sample 3A0metagenome_FD_182472 | JGI IMG/M metagenome (GOLD analysis project Ga0222423, IMG submission 182472) | Enriched microbial communities from leaf-cutter ant dump, University of Wisconsin, Madison, United States - 3A0 (version 2) | ecosystem: Environmental > Terrestrial > Nest > Insects nest >...
CGTGAGCGCGGTGCTCGACGCCGCCGGCTCCGCGGGCTCCTCGGGCTCCTGCGGGAGCGTCGCCGTCACGTCGACGACCTGGGCGCGAGCGCCCGTCGCGTTGAGCGTGTGCAGCAAGAGGAGCTGACCCTCGGCGGGAGTCGACTCGGTGCGGTGCACCGTGACCGTCTCGCCGTCGTCGCCGATCACGTGGGTCGGCACGCCCCAGGCGCCGTCGAACACGTAGTCCGGGGCGAACGGGTCGGCCGTGAACGAGACCTCGTCGATGATGCCGTTGTCCGCCTCGGCGTACGGGGAGTACGTCTGGATGCGGAACGTCGGGGTGTCGCCGTCCTCGATCCCGACCCACGCCGGCCCGATGGGGACGACGACCTGGTTCGAGTCGAACACGCCGAAGTCGACGTCCGTGCCCCAGCTGACCGGGTAGAGGTCGAGCAGGTCGCCCCACTGGAGCTCACCGCTCGGTGCCTCACCGACCACCTCGAGGGTCACGGCCCACAGCTGGTCCTGCGCGGGGTCGAGCTTCATGACCGCCGTCTCCAGGTCCCAGACGCCGTCGTTGTCGATGTCCGTCGCGACGAGCGGGATCATGGCCGAGCCGAGCGCGGCCCAGTTCCCCTCCGTCACGATGCCCACGCTCACGAGGGCGTCCTCGAGGTCACCGCCGTCGGCGAGCACCCGCGGGACGTCCGAGGCGAAGCCCGCGTACCGGATGTCGCCCGAGGCGATCACCGAGTCGCTCGTGACCGTCCTCGACGCCTCGAGCCGGGGGCTCGTGGCGACGAGCTCGAGCGGCGCCGTGAGGCTCGCCCAGCCGTCCTGCCACACCCCGCGGCCCGAGAGCGCCAGGGGTGCCGAGTCGGCCTCGCCGAGGGCGACGTCGGAGCCCGAGATGTCGCTCGCGGGCCTCGGTGCGACGTGGACGGGCACCCGCATCGGGCTGCCGGAGTCGGGCACGACGCTGAGCCAGCCCGAGACGTTCGCCACGAAGTCACGGATCATCAGGCCCGCGACGTTGACGTACGGGTCCTGGGCTTCCTCGGTCGCACGCTCGAGTGCGTCGCGGTCGATCGTGACGGTGATCGTCACGACGCCCCGCGCACCGGGCGCGAGCGTGAGCGACGCCGGCGAGACGGTGATGTCGACGCCGGGGTTCTCGTTCGCCGCGAGGTACGAGACCGCGTAGTCCTCGGTGATGTCCGAGACGTTGCGCACCGTGACGGTCTCACGCAGGGTCGTGGTCGCGTCCGAGGCCTCGACGACGCCGAACGCGAGCGAGACGCCTTCGGGGTTCTGCGTCGCGAACGCGAGCGAACCCGTCTCGACGGCGTCCCGCGCGTCGACACGACCCGATCCGACCCGCTCGGGACCCCAGACGGGACCTTCCTGGCCGGGCTCGAGGTAGACGTCGTGCACCGCGGTGTTCATGACGGCCTGCTTGATCTCGACGGGAGACCAGTCAGGGTGCCCCTCGGCCACGAGCGCCGCGATGCCCGCGACGTGCGGCGTGGCCATCGAGGTGCCCGTGAGGATCGACGACGCGTTCCCGCCGCCCGAGGCGGCCGAGGCGATGTTCGTCCCCGGCGCCGCGACGTCGGGCTTGACGACGCCGAGCGAACCGTGGACCCCGCGCGAGGAGCTCGAGTTGATGAGGTCCCCGAGGGCCGGGTTCGTCTCGAAGCCGGCGCTCGCGAAGGACGGGCCGAGCTTGACGACGACGCCGCCGTCGAAGATCGCGTCCTCGAGCTCGCCGGTCGCGCTCTTCGTGAGCTGGGCGCCCGGGATCGCGGTGTTGCCCGCGATGCCCGCGCTGAAGACGTCGGCCTGGCTGCTCAGCAGCACGCCGACGGCTCCCGCGTTCTGCGCGTTGGTGAACCGCTGACCCGAACCGCACTCGAGGACCGGGTCCTCGTCGTTCCAGTACAGGTAGGCGATCTTGCCCGCGACCGCGGCGGCTTCCCCGGACGTGAACGTCTCGCACCCGCTGAAGCTCGGGGAGATGCCCACGACCTCCGCGGTGACGTCCGCGCTCCCGGTGTAGTTCACCGAGTTCTGGGCGGCGTAGACGCCCTCGAGCCCGGCGTCGGGGGCGTCGGTGACCTCGATCGCGTCGAAGGACTGCGAGGCGCCCACGGAGTTGGCGACCGTCAGCGCGCTGTTCGCGTTGCCCGGCGAGCCGCCGATGTCGGTGACGTCCCCGCCGTTGCCCGAGGCGATGACGGAGAGCACGCCGAGCTTCGTGAGCTGGTCGACGAAGAGGTTTTCCGGGTCGTCCGCGGGCGAGCCGTCGGAACCGAGGGAGAGGTTGACGATGTCGAGGTGGTCGCCCAGGTCGCCGTCGCCGTCGGGGTCGGCGGCCCACTCGAAGGCGTTGATGACGAGGCTCGTGCTGCCGCCCGCGTCACCGAAGACCTTGAGCGCGTAGAGCTCGGCCTCGGGGGCCGAACCGGGGCCGACGAGGAAGTCGGCGACGTCCGCCTCGTCGAGCGTCGTGTAGTCGCCCGAGAAGGTCGCGCCCGTCGGGTCGACGCCGTAGCCCGCCGTCGTGCCCGCGACGTGCGTCCCGTGCCCCGAGTTGGCCGAGGCCGCCACGTTGTCGATCGGGTTCTCGTCCGGCGTGGGGACCGGAACCGTGTCGGCGTTGTACGCGGGTCCGGCGAAGTCGTACCCGCCCTTGAACTTCGCGGGGTCGAAGGTGCCGTCAGGGATCGCGTCGGTCCCGTCGTCGCCGTACGCCTCCTCATAGGCCTCGGGGGTGCCCGGGCCGCCGAAGCTCGCGTGCGTGTAGTCCAGGCCCGTGTCGATGATGCCGACGCGCACGCCCTCGCCCGTCAGGCCCGTGTTCTGCCACGTGCTGATGGCGCGCGTGAAGGCGTCCGTGCCCTTGTTGAGGGGGTGCTTGGGGACGATCCGGTACACCGCGGCGACGTCGTCGTCGTCGGCGAGGTCGCGGATCGTCGCGGCGTCGCCGACCACCATGATGCCCGCCACGAGGTTCGACGTGACCGCGAGCTGGCGCGGCTCGCTCGACGCGCCCTTGTCCGTGGCCCGCGCCGGGACGAGGGAGTCGGCGATCGCCGTGATCTTCTTCGCCTGTGCGCGGATCGCCGCACGCGAGGCTCCGGCCAGGTCGAGGTCGACCGCGGACTTCTCGCGCAGCTGCACGAAGGCCGTCACCTCGCCGCTCGCCTCGCGCAGCGAGGGGGAGACCTTGATCCGGTCGAGGTGGAGCGAGGATCGGTCGAACGAGGTGTCGAGCCTCGGGTTGTCGGGTGTGGCGGCCGTCGCGGGGACGGCGACCAACCCGGTCATGGCGAGCGCCGCTGCGGACAGCGACGCGACGAGCCTGCGCGGGTTGCGCGGGCTCCTTCTGGCGTTCTGCGTCATGGTTCTCCTTCTGCGTGATGGATCCTTGCCACGCGCTCCCCCGGTGCGGGGGATCCTTGCGGGACGCTGCGCCGGTAGTTACCGACCGGTTACGTCCCGTGTGCGAACTTAGCGGCCTTTGGGTGCAGAGGCCTAGTGAACGGGGTGACGAGTGTGCTCGGGCTCGCATGGTCCGGACGTCTCGGCACGCAGCCCGCACGCAGTGGGAGGATGCCTCACGTGTCCGTCACCACCGCCACCGAGGAACTGGTCAGCGCGCTGCGGCGCGGCATCTCCGGCGAGGTCGACTCGTCGTCGCGCCGACGCGCGGAGTACTCGACGGACGCCTCGAACTATCGCGTGGTGCCCGAGGTCGTCGTCTTCCCGCGGTCGACGGACGACGTGCTCGCGACCCTCGAGACCGCGCGGGAGCTCGGCTCGCCCGTGACGAGCCGGGGCGGGGGGACGTCGGTGGCGGGGAACGCCGTCGGCCCCGGCGTCGTGATCGACTTCTCGCGGCACCTCGACGCGATCGGCGAGATCGACCCCGAGGCCCGGACCGCCGTGGTGCAGCCCGGCGTCATCATGGGCAACCTCCAGCGTGCGGCCGCGCCGCACGGACTGCGGTTCGGGCCGGACCCCTCGACGCAGGCGCGCGCGACCTTCGGGGGGATGATCGGCAACAACGCGTGCGGGCCGCGCGCCGTCGCGTACGGCCGCACGGCGGACAACGTGCTCGAGCTCGACGTGGTGGACGGGACGGGACGGCGCTTCACCGCGGGCAGCGGCCTCGAGCCCGTGCCAGGTCTCGACGCCCTCGTGACGTCCCACCTCGAGCTGCTGCGCACCGAGCTCGGACGTTTTGGGCGCCAGGTCTCCGGCTACTCCCTCGAGCACCTGCTGCCCGAGAAGGGGCGCGACCTCGCGAAGGCCCTCGTGGGCACGGAGGGCACGGTCGCGACGATCCTGTCCGCGACGGTGCGCCTCGTGGACGTCGCGGCCGCCCCCGTGCTCGTGGTGCTCGGGTACCCGGACATGGCCTCGGCCGCGGACGCCGTGCCCGCGCTCCTCGCCCACGCCCCGCTCGCGATCGAGGGCATCGACGCGCGCCTCGTGGACGTGGTGCGGCGCGCCAAGGGCCCCGCGGCCGTGCCGGAGCTGCCCGCGGGCGAGGGGTGGCTCATGGTCGAGGTGGGCGGGGCCGACCTCGACGAGGCGCTCGCGCGGGCACGTGCGCTCGCGGCCGACGCCGGGACGTCCGCCGTCGGCGTCTTCCCGCCCGGCCCCCAGGCCGTGGCGATGTGGCGCATCCGCGAGGACGGCGCGGGACTGGGCGGGCGCACGCCGTCGGGCGCGCAGGCGTGGCCCGGCTTCGAGGACTCGGCCGTGCCCCCCGAGAGGCTCGGGGCGTACCTGCGCGAGCTCGAGGCGCTCATGGCCGGCCACGGGATCGACGGTCTCGCCTACGGGCACTTCGGGGACGGGTGCGTGCACCTGCGTCTCGACGTCCCGCTCGGGTCCGACGGCGGTCCGCTGCGGGCCTTCATGACGGATGCGGCCCACCTGGTCGCCGCGCACGGCGGCTCGCTGTCCGGGGAGCACGGTGACGGGCGCGCCCGCTCCGAGCTGCTGCCCGTGATGTACAGCCCCGAGGCGATCGACCTGTTCGGGGCGTTCAAGGCGCTCCTCGACCCGCGGAACACCCTCAACCCGGGCGTGCTCGTTGATCCGCGGCCGCTCGACGCGGACCTGCGCCGCCCCCGGGCGAAGGCGCTGCCCGCGGCGAGCGGCTTCGCCTTCGCGCACGACGACGGCGACTTCACCACGGCCGTCCACCGCTGCGTCGGGGTCGGCAAGTGCCGCGCGGACAACACGGCGGCCGGGGGCTTCATGTGCCCCTCCTACCTCGCGACGCGCGACGAGAAGGACTCCACGCGCGGGCGTGCCCGGGTGCTCCAGGAGATGGCCAACGGTTCGCTCGTGACGCGCGGCTGGTCCTCGCCCGAGGTGCACGAGGCGCTCGACCTGTGCCTGAGCTGCAAGGCATGCTCGTCGGACTGCCCCGCGGGTGTCGACATGGCGCAGTACAGGTCCGAGGTGCTGCACCGCACGTACCGCGGGCGCTTGCGGCCGGTCAACCACTACGCGCTCGGATGGCTGCCGCGCTGGACCCGTCTCGTCACGGCGGTGCCGGGGCTGTCCGCGCTCGTCAACGCGGTGCTCGGCTGGCGTCCCGCGGCGAAGGCCGTCTTGACGCTCGGGGGCATGGACTCGCGACGGAAGATGGTGCGCTTCGCGAGGACGCCGTGGCGCCGGGCGTTCCGGACGCAGGGGATCGCGCGGCGCGCCTCCGCCACCGAGGCGGGCGCGCCCGTGGCGACCCGGCGGCGGGTGCTGCTGTGGGTCGACTCCTTCGGTGACACGCTCGACCCCGGCGTCCCGCTCGCCGCCGCGAAGGTGCTGCACGCCGCGGGGTACGAGGTGCTCCTCCCGGAGAAGGACGTGTGCTGCGGCCTGACGTGGATCTCCACGGGGCAGCTCGACGGCGCGAAGGCCCGGCTCGCGGACCTCATGGACGTGCTGGGCCCGTACGCCGTGAACCAGATCCCCATCGTGGGGCTCGAGCCCTCGTGCACCGCCGTGCTGCGCTCCGACCTGGGCGACCTCTACCCGGGCGACCCGCGCGCCGCGGCGATCGCGAAGGCCACCCACACGCTCGCCGAGCTGCTGAGCGCGCCCGCGCCCTTCGGCCCGGCCGAGGAGTGGGCGGTGCCGGACCTCACCGACGTGACCGCCGTCGTGCAGCCGCACTGCCACCAGCACGCCGTCATGGGCTTCGCGCCGGACAAGGCGCTCCTGGAGGGCGCCGGGGCCACGATCCGCACGCTCGCCGGGTGCTGCGGCCTCGCGGGGAACTTCGGCATGGAGAAGGGGCACTACGACGTGTCGGTGCAGGTGGCCGAGAACGCCCTGCTGCCCGCGCTGCGCGAGGCCGCGCCGGGCACCGTGTACCTCGCCGACGGCTACTCGTGCCGCACGCAGGGCGACCAGCTGGGCGGCGTCGAGGGCATGCACCTGGCGGAGCTGCTCGCCTCGCGACTGTGAGGATTGGGCCCATCGGGTGAACCTGATCGGCGCTATCGTCCGTCGGTGGGCTGTGGGACGGTAGGTAGGGCCGGGGGAAGTGTGCCCCGAGGCCGACATCCCCGCTGACGCCAGGAGAGAGCTGTGCCGCTGTTCGAGCTCGACGAGTCCGGGTCCCGGCTCGTCCGCCCGATGCAGCCTGCCGCCGCGAGCTTCGCGCCGGACAGCGCCGAGCTCGTCACGACGCACCTGTCCGACCTCTTGGGCGAAGGGCTCTTCCCCGTCGCGAGCCGGCGCTCCCCGGACGACGAGCGACCCCACATGCTCGCGCTCGACGTGGTGGGCCAGCCCGTGGTGGTCGAGGTGGTGGCCGAGCTCGACTCGACCGCGCTCATCCAGGCGCTCGCCTACGCCGGCCAGGCGGGCCGGTTGACCTCGAGGGACCTCGCGGGGCTCTACCACGGTGGCGCCGAGCAGTTCGGCGTGGACCTCATGGCGTTCCGCGAGTCGCTGCCCGCCGCCTACTCGCGGCGCGGTCTGCGGGTCGGTGCGCGGCTCTTGCTCGTGTGCTCGAGCGTCAACCCGGAGATCGCCGACGCCCTCGAGTTCTTGCGGGCGCCCGGCCGTCAGGTCGAGGTGCTCCAGATGGGCGTGATCCACGGCGCCGGCGGTCGGCGCTACCTCGACGTCTCCCCGCTCGCCGGGCCCATCGCCGAGCTGCGCCAGGTGGAGCAGGCGAACCTGCGGCTCGTGCGCTCCGACGAGGCGTTCGCCGCCGCCATGGCGTACGACGAGCAGCGCAAGGCGTTCTCCCGCTTCGCCGCGGCCCCCGAGCACGAGGAGGCGTCGGCTCAGTCGCCCTTCGCGGCGACGGGCACCGACGGTCGGGAGATCTCCGCGGGCACGCCCACGACGGGGCCGACGCCGGCCACGCCCGCGGAGCGCCTCTCCATGCCGATCCCGCCGTCGCACGCCTCGCCGGTGTCTCCCACGGCGCGATTCTCGCCCGCGGCCGGCCGGACCCCGGCGGCCACACCGCCCACCGCGGACACCTCGGTCACCTCGCCGCCGCCCGCGCGGCCCGCGGCGCAGGTCCCGCCCGCGTCGGTGGCGCCGCCCGTGCCGATGGCACCGCCCGCGCCGGTCGCGCCGCCCGTGCCGTTGGCGCCTGGCCCGGCGCCCACGACGCCCTCCGGGCACGGCGCCGTCGTCGACGGGGCGTACGTGCCGACCTTCGTCCCCGCGGCACCGCTGATCCCGCCGGACGCGCGCCCGCTCACGGACGAGCCCGAGCCGGCCGCCCCGACCGCGCCGGCCGCTCCGGCGGCAGTGGCGCCCGTGGCTCCGCCGTCGGCCCACGTCCCGGCTCCGGCGCCGCGCAGCCCCCTGCCGCCGCCGATGGCCCTGCCGGCGTCGTCGTACGCGCTCGGGCACCACGGGGTGGATGCGACCGCAGAGGGTGCCGCCCCGGGCACCGCGGCGCGCCAGCAGCCGAACCCTCGGCTCGCGGCGCTCGTGGGCCGCTCCGGCCCCGTCGAGCTCGTGTGGTTCCGCGAGCGGCGCGGGCAGCGGCTCACGGCCCGGCTGCGGGCGGACGGGCTCATCGAGCTGCCGAGCGGCGAGGTGTTCGGGGACCCGAGCGCCGCCGCCCAGATCGCCTCGCGCGCCGCCCTGCACGTCGACGGCTGGGGCGTGTGGCGCGTCGGGAGCGAGGACGGGCCCACGCTGCAGCAGTGCACGGCGGGCTGACTACCCCCAGCCGTACACCGCGCACCACCGGGTGATCTCCGCGAACACGTGCTTGCGCACGGGCTCGGGGGAGAGTACGAGGTCGTGGATGCCGCCGGTGACGCGCACGATCGTCACGACGGGCCCGAGCCGCACGGCCCGCCGCACGATCGCCTCGACGTCGAGCACGATGTCCGAGGCGAGCATCGTGTCGTTCCACCGCGGCGCGATGACGCTACGGGCCCCGGCCATCACGAGGATCGGTGCGTCGATGTGCAGACCCCGGGCCACGTGCGCGTGCCCGGCCGTCACGGCGCGCAACCATCCGGGCCGGACCGGGAACGTCGGGACCGGGCGCCACACCGGGTTGATGTCCGCGGCGACCTCGAGCTCGCGCATCGAGCGGGCGTAGAAGCCCGGGTCCACGTTGGGCAGCTCGAGCATCGGGTTGAGGCGGGCGAGCGAGTCGAGCGCCGGCATGGTCAGGTAGCGCGCCGTCGCGGAGCCCTGCAGCTCGAGCCACGGGGAGTTGAGCACGAGCCCGCTCACCCGCCCCGGGTTGCGGTCCGCCCACAGCGCCGCGACCAGGCCGCCCGTCGAGTGCGCCATGAACAGGACGCTCGCGCTCTGGCCCAGCTCGTCGGCGATCACGTCGAGAGCGGCCTCGATGTCCTCGTCGTACGTCGCGAGGTCCGTGACGTAGCCCGGCGTCTGGTGCTCGCGCAGCGACCGGCCGTACTTGCGCAGGTCCAGGGCGTAGAACGCGGCACCCAGGCCCGTCCAGTACTCGGCGAGGTGGCGCTGGAAGAAGTAGTCCGACCACCCGTGCACGTACAGCACCGCGCGGGCCGGGCGCAGTCCCACCCGCTCGGGCGGGAGGTGGCGCACGAGGGTGGCGACCACGTCGCCCTCGTCGTCGGCGGCGAGCGGCAGGGTGCGCTGCTGGAAGTCCGGGCCGAGGACGTCCTCGGCCCACGCGTCCGCCGTCGGACCCTCGTGTCCTGCGTGCACGCGCGCCTCCTCCTCAGACCGTCAGGACGATCTTGCCGAACTGCTCGCCGCGCTCGAGGCGGGCGAACGCCTCGCGGGCGTCGGCCAGGGCGAACGTCGAGTCGATCACGGGGCGTGCGCCGCTGCGCTCGAGCAGGGCGAGGAGGTCGCGCAGGTCGGCCGCCGTGCCCATCGTGGAGCCGAGCACGCGCAGCTCGTGGAAGAAGACGCGCGTGATGCTCGCGGGGGACGGGTCGCCCGTGGTCGCGCCGACGACGACGATCGCCCCGCCCGCGCGCACGCTCGCGACCGAGTGCGCCCACGTCGCCCTGCCCACCGACTCGAGCACGACGTCCGCGCGGACGGGCAGGCGCGCGCCGGGCTCGTGGGCCGTGGCGCCCAGCTCCTGCGCGCGCTCGCGGCGTTCCGCGCTGCGGCTCGTGACGTGGACGTCGAGCCCCGCCGCGACACCCAGCACGATCGCCGCCGTCGCGACCCCGCCGCCCGCGCCCTGCACCAGCAGCACGTCGCCCGGCTCCGCGCCGCCCGTACGGAAGATCGCCCGGTGGGCCGTGAGCCACGCCGTCGGCAGGCACGCCGCCTCCTCCCACGTGAGCCACGTCGGCTTGTCCACGAGGTTGGCGCTCGGGACCGCGACGCGCTGGGCGAGCGTGCCGGGGTAGCGCTCGGAGAGGATCGACCGTGGCTCCGTGCCGTCTGGCGTGCCCTTGGCGGGCAGGGCGCCGACGACGGCGTGCACGATCACCTCCCGGCCGTCCGCCGTCGTCCCCGCGCCGTCGCAGCCGAGCACCATGGGAAGCTGCTCCGCGCGCAGCCCGACGCCGCGCAGGGACCACAGGTCGTGCTGGTTGAGGGCCGCCGCGCGGACGTCCACGAGCTCCCACTCCGGGTGCTGCGCGGGAGGTGCGGCGTCGGCCACCTCCCCCACCGCGAGCCCGTCGAGCGGCGAGCCGTGGTCGAACGAGGCGACATGCGCGGCGAGCATGCCCCCACGCTATGCCCTCCACCCACGGGGAAGGCGTGGAGCGCAGCGTTCCTGCCCGCCCTGGGCACCAACGCTGCACCGAGCAGGGGTCAGGGGTGCGGGGGGAGGTCGACCTCGATCACGGGGTGACCGGGGGGTGCGCCGAAGAGGTCGATCGCGAGGTCGGGCACCGTGGTGCCGTAGACCCGGCACAGCGCCACGAGGGTCGAGAGCCGCGGGTTCGCGGGGGTGTTCTTCGCGCGGTCCGAGAGGCCGCTCTCGAGGAGCTGGTAGTGGTTCCGGTTGAGCCCGGCCGCGTGGGCGACCTGCTCCTGGGACATGTCGATGCCCTCGCGCAGCTCGCGCAGGCGCCGCCCCAGCCTCTCCGCGAGACGACGATCGAGCTGCGGCTGGCTGGACACCGCTTCACCTTGGCCGGGTAGGCACGGCAAGTCAGCCGGGTATGCACGGGAGTCAGAGGAGCGGGGTATACACGTCAAGGGCGGGCCCGGGCCTGCCGATGCCGTGTATACCCGGTGACGCGCGAAAGGCGGACGATGACCCAGCAGTCCCACCTCGAGGGCTTCCTTGCCGACTTCCGACCCCGGCGATGGGCGGACGAGCCCGCGGTCCCGACGATCCGTCCGATCTCGCTCTACCTGCCCGAGCCCACGGTCAACGTCGAGGTCGCCGTCGCGGCTGCAGAGCACCGGCCGACGCTCGCGGACGCGCGACGCGCCTGGCGTCTACGGCAGGGTGGTCGCCCGACGGCGGTGCTGCTCGTCGTGACGTACCCGGACGGTGCGACGCCGCGTGCGATCGTCGTCGGCCCCTTCGACGAGCACTCCGCGACGGAGCACGAGCTCTCGCTCGTCGAGCGGGTCGTCTCGCGTGCGCTCGACGAGGGGAGCACGGCATCGGCCGTCGCCGCGCTCCAAGGCCTGTTCGACGACGACGACGGTGGCGTGGCCGGTCTGCGCAACGGCGGGCTCTTCGCGCTGCACGCCCTCGTGGAGAACACCCCGCGGCGCGCGGACTGGGCAGCGTCGGGCGAGCGGGTGCGCGGGGTGCGGGGGCATCGCGGCGAGGATCTGCTGCGCGCCCTGGGGTGGACCGTGGTCACCCGCGGGCGCCATGCCCTGCTGCGGGCCGAGGACAAGGACCGCGCCGTCGCGGTCCTGCTCGAGGGGGATGAGGTCTTCGAGCGCCCTTCACGGCTGCGCGGGCTCGACGTCTCGCCCGTCGAGGACGGTCTGCGCGTGGCGCGCGAGCAGGAGGTGGCCTGGGTGCTCGCCGTGCAGGGCGCGACGGTGCGGCTCTACAGCGCGGACCCGGAGCGCTCGGTCGCGCGCGGCGGCGCGGCGCACTACGTCGAGCTCGACCTCGAGGTGCTCGACGACGAGCACCTCGCCTTCGTGGGTCTCCTGCTCACCCCTGCAGGGCTCCGCCCCGGTGGCACGATCGAGGCCGTCCTGCAGGACTCGCGCGAGCACGCCACGGCCCTCGGCGTCCGGCTGCGCGAGAGGATCTACCGGGACGTCATCCCCGAGCTCGCCCAGACCGTCGCGACGAAGCAGGGGCTCCTGACCGACGCCGAGCTCGAGCGCGCGTACCACCAGACCCTCGTCATCCTCTTTCGGTTGCTCTTCGTCGCCTACGCCGAGGACGGCGGGCTCCTCCCTTACCGCACCAACACCGTGTATACCCGTCATTCGCTCAAGGTCCAGGCGATGGAGTTCGTCGAACAGGGCCGCGGGGCGGTCCCGGAGGACTTCGACGCGAACGCGACCGACATCTGGTCCACGCTCCTGGAGATCTGGCGCGGCATCTACCGCGGGCACGAGGACTGGGGCATCCCACCCTACGGCGGCAGCCTTTTCCGCGACGACACCCCGGACGGCAAGGCGATCGCGGCGCTCGAGCTCACCAACCGGGAGATCGGTCCGGCGCTGTACGCGTTGCTCGTCGACGCCACGCCCGACGGCGATCTCGGTCCGGTCGACTTCCAGGTGCTCAGCGTGCGCGAGTTCGGCACGATCTACGAAGGCCTGCTCGAGTCCTCCCTCTCCTTCGCGACGGTCGACCTCGCGGTCGACCCCGCCTCGCAGGCGTACGTCCCCGCGGGGGCCGACGACGACGTCGAGGTGCGGGCCGGTGCGGTCTACTTCCACAACTCCTCGGGAGCCCGCAAGGCCACCGGCTCGTACTTCACCAAGGAGTTCGCGGTCGACCACCTGCTCACCACCGCCCTCGAGCCGACGCTGAACGAGCACCTGAGCCGGGTGGAAGAGCTGCTCGACGCGGGCAAGGACGCGGATGCGGCCGAGCTCTTCTTCGCCTTCCGGGTCGCCGACATCGCGATGGGCTCCGGGCACTTCCTGGTGGCTGCGGTGGACCGCATGGCGCGGCTCATGGGGGACTTCCTGACGCGCCGACCGATCCCCGGCGTGAAGGTCGAGCTCGAGAAGCTCCACGCCGCCGCCCTCGAGCAGCTCCGTGCGGCGGGCCAGGCGCAGGACAAGGACCCTCAGCTCGACCCGACCGCCCTGCTGCGCCGGCAGATCGCGAAGCGCTGCATCTACGGCGTGGACGTCAACGAGATCGCGGTGGACCTCGCGCGGCTCGCGCTGTGGATCCACACCTTCGTGCCCGGGCTGCCGATGTCCGACCTCACGCACGGCCTGGTGCACGGGAACTCCCTCACCGGGATCGGGACGGTGGCCGAGGCGCTCGACCTGCTCGACCCGGGGGTGCAAGGGCACGGGGTGCAGAGCCTGTTCTACGACGACATGACCGAGGGGCTGAGCTCTGGGGCCGAACCGGCGCGCCGCGCGGCGCTCCTCTCCGAGGTGACCGTCGCGGAGACGCATGAGGCCGAGGCGCTGCGCGCCGAGAGCGAGGCCCTCCTGGAGCGCACGCGGCTCGCCCTCGACGCCGTGGTGGCCGGCCGTCTCGGTGAGGTCGACCTGCGAATCCTCTCGACCCAGGGCTGGGAGGCCGTCGTCGCTGCGGGGCGTCGGCAGGACGTCCGCGAGCTGGTCAAGGAGCTCGACCCGCTGCACTTCCCGGTCGCTTTCCCGGAGGTGTTCCGACCCGGACTGGCGAACCCGGGCTTCGACGTGGTGCTGGGCAACCCGCCGTGGGAGAAGGTCAAGGTCGAGGAGCACGGGTGGTGGGGGTTACGGTTCCCCGGGCTGCGGTCGATGCCGCAGAAGCAGAAGAACGAGGCGCTCAAGGGCTACCGTGAGCGGCGTCCTGACCTCGTGGCGGAGTACGAGGCGGAGGTCGCGGCGGTCGAGGCGTTGCGCTCCGTCATCAAGGCTGGCCCGTACCCGCTCGGTTCGGGTGACACCGATCTGTACAAGGTGTTCTGCTGGCGCGACTGGGCACTGCTCCGGGACGGAGGTCGCGCCGGGGTCGTGTTCCCCCGGGGAGCCCTGTCCGGCTCGGGGACGGCGGCGTGGCGCGAGGAGATCTTGACGCACGGGGCCTTTGACGACGTGTGCTTCCTGACGAACTCTCGACAGTGGGTGTTCGAGGAGGTGCATCCGCAGTACACCGTTGCGCTCACGACGATGCGCCGCGGTGGATCGAACACCGTGACCTTCAACGGTCCGTTCTACTCGCTCGCGGAGTTCTCCGCGGGACGTGGCTCGGTCCTGTCGGTCGACGCCGAGGAGTTCAGGACGTGGTCGGCCGGAGCGGCGTTCCCCCTGCTACCGAGCAACGAGTCGGCGGGCGTCTTCCGGCGCATGCGTGAGCACCCCCGGTTCGACTCGACAGAAGGCTTCGAGTTCCGGCCGGTCGCGGAGCTCCACACCTCGGCCAACAAGAGTCTCTACAACTTCGATCTTGAGGACCCGCAGGGCGATCTCGCGGTGCTCACGGGTGCATCCTTCAACCTCTGGGACCCGGACTTCGGTGCCCCCTATGCATATGCCGACACCCGCGAGGTGATTAGCTTCCTGCAGTCGCGTCGCCGCCGCCAGATTGGTGACCGACGGAGTGCCTTCTTTGGCCGTGGTGCTGAATGGGCAACCGACGAGGAGACACTGCCGCTCACGGGGGCAAGAATCGCCTTCCGTGACGTCGCGCGCGCCACCGACTCGCGGACAGTTCTTGTCTGCTTGCTGCAACCGCATACCGCTCTTGTCGAAAAGAGCCCCTACCTGTTCTTGGCGCGAGGTAACCGTTCCGACGAAGCTCTCGTTCTTGCTGTCATGGCGAGCATCCCATTTGACTGGTTTGCGCGTAGGTTCGTAGAGATCAAGCTCTCGTACGGATTACTGGGAGCCTTCCCCATCCCGCGGCCACCAAGTGAAGATCCCTCCCGGATCCGGGCAGTAGAGATCGCCGGTCGCCTGGCTGCCGTCGATGAGCGCTTCGCGGAGTGGGCGGCTGAGGTGGGTGTCCCGGTCGGGTCGGCGAACGACCCGGCGGTCAAGGACGACCTCATCGCCGAGCTGGACGCCGTCGTCGGACACCTCTACGGGCTGAGCCGCGACGACATGACCCACATCTTCGAGACCTTCCACCGCGGCTGGGACTACCGCGCACGCCTGGAAGCGGTTCTCGCCCACTTCGACCGTTGGGCGGGCCAACTGTGAAGCGGGACTCAGGCTCTGACGACCTCGGGCTCGACGATGACGCGCACCCGTACGCTCGCGGGGTCGATCTCGAGCACGGTGGCGACGGCGTCCGCGGCCATGTCCGCCGCGTCGTCGAGCGACGCGACCTGGGTCAGCGCCCCAGGTACCTCAGGCACCTCGATGGCCCACCAGCGCTGGTCCGCCTTGATGCAGATCGCAGTCACTTCCATGGCCCAGTCTCCAATCCGAGATCTTCGAGGACCTTGCCCGAAGTGATCTCGTTGATCTCCTTGTGGCGTGGGATCGAGCTTCGCCTCTCACCCACCCAGACCAGCGTGTGGCGCCCGCCTTCGCGGTACCGCACCTCAAGTCCGAGAGCGCGAGCACGTTTGCGGATGAGTCGTTGCAGCTCAAGCCGTTTCATTCACCGTACGACACCAGGTTTGCCAGGATCAACAGATCCTGGTCGGTGCCGGCTGTGGAACGGGGTGCGCCGATGAGCGCCCATCCCGAGTTCGCGACCAACCGACCCGAACCGCACGAGACCGTCGCGGGCGCGCTCCACGGACTCCTGGGGAAGCTCACCGCGACGCTCAAGGACCCGCCCGAGCTCGCGATCGCCTCCGCCTACTTCAACGTGGGCGGCTACCGGTTGCTCGCCGACGCGCTCGAGGCTGCCGGACCGGTGCGGCTCCTGCTCGGCAGCGAGCCCACCGACGCCCAGGTGCGCAGCACGGTGACCCCGCTCAAGGTGCGCGGCGCCCACCGCGGCGATCCACGCGTCGACGAGGCCGTCCGGGAGCACGCCGCGGCCCTCGCGGAGGAGCGCGATCTGCTCGGCTTCGGGCGTCAGGCCGACGCGGATGCCGAGCGGCTCATCGCGTGGTTGCGCAGCGGTCGGGTCCAGGTGCGGCGTCTGACCCGCGGCTTCCTGCACGGCAAGGCGTTCATCGCACAGGGGGGAGCGCACGCCGTCGTCGCGGGCTCCTCGAACCTGACCTATGCGGGGCTCGCGCTCAACCGCGAGCTCAACCTCGGGGTGTACCAACCTTCCACTGTGGACCAGGTGGTCGAGTGGTTCGACGAGCAGTGGTCACAGGCCGAGCCCTACGACCTTGCCGCGCTCTACGAGGCACGCCGGGTACCGCACGACCCCGCGACCGTCTTCCTACGGATGCTGTGGGAGCTCTACGGCGGTGCCGAGCTCGAGACCGACCGGACGCTGCGCAACGAGCTCGGGCTCGCCGACTTCCAGGCCGACGGAGTGTGGCGCGCCAAGCGCATCCTCGCCGAGCGGGGCGGCGTGATCATCGCCGATGAGGTCGGTCTGGGCAAGACGTTCATCGCGGGCGAGCTCATCCGCGAGGCCGTGATCGAACGGCGACAGAAGGTGCTCGTCGTCGGCCCCGCGACGCTGTGCCGTGCGACATGGGAACCGATCCTCGCCACGTGGAACCTGCCCGCGACCGTCATCAGCTACGAGAAGCTCGTCCGGGACCTGCCCGTGGCCGGAACCTCGCAGACCTCGCTGCTTCCGATCTCGGAGTACGCGATGGTGGTGGTCGACGAAGCGCACTCGCTGCGCAACGCGGCGACCGGGCGCGCCGAGGCGATGCGCGAGCTCCTCGCGGGCCCCGTGGCCAAGCAGCTCGTCCTGCTCTCCGCCACCCCGGTCAACAACTCTCTCGAGGACCTGCGCACCCTCATCTCCTACATCACGCCCTCGGACGCCGCCTTTGCCGACGTCGACGTGCCGAGCCTGCGGCAGTACTTCGAGCGGGCGATGGCGCTCGACCCCGACGAGCTCTCCGGTCGGCACCTCTTCGAGGTGCTCGACGCCGTCGCGGTGCGCCGGACCCGGCGGTTCATCAAGACGCAGTATCCCGACGCCACGATCCAGGGCCAGCGTGTCGTCTTCCCGCAGGCGGTGGTGCACCGCGTGGACTATCGGCTCGAGGCTGTACTGCCCGGGTTCTTCGAGGACCTCGCACGGGCGCTCGGGGCCGAGGTCGCCGAAGACGCTGTGGCTCCGGGCGACATCCTGCCCTCAACGGCCGGAGACGTGCTCACCATGGCGCGCTACGTCCCCTCCCGCTACGAGCTGGGCGGCGAGGAGGTCGCGCAGTACCAGGTGCAGAACGCGGGACTGCTGCAGTCGGCTCTGCTCAAACGCTTCGAGTCCTCCTCCGTCGCCTTCGCCAAGACGGTGCGCACGATGATCGCCTCGCACGACCACTTCCTCGACGCGCTCGACGAAGGCTGGGTGCTCACCGGTGACGCGCTGCGTGCCTGGGTCGCCTCGGACACCGACGACGTCGAGGACGTGGTGGGCGGGCTCGACGAAGAAGCGCGTGACCGGGCCGTCGAAGCCGACCGTTACGACGTCGAGGCGCTGCGGGCAGCGGTCGAGAGCGACCGGGCGATCCTCGACGGCCTCGCGCGACAGGTCGAACGAGTGACGTCGGTCGACGACCCGAAGATCGGGGCGCTCGTCGACGAGCTTGTCGAGATCGTCGAGGAGGCTCGCCTCGAAGGCATCGGGGACGACGACGCACGTGACAAGCGCAAGGTCGTCATCTTTACCTATTTCGCCGATACCGCTGACTACATCGGCGAAGCGCTGAGGGACCGGTTGCGGGACGATGCGCGACTTCGCGACTACGCCGAGCGGCTGGTGGTGGTCACGGGCGCGGACATCGCGGCACGTGAGGCCGCGATCACGGGATTCGCGCCTCGTAGCGCAGGGAACGATCGCGACGAGGACCTGTACGACATCGCCGTCGCGACGGACGTGCTCGCCGAGGGCGTCAACCTGCAGCAAGCGCGGCACATTATCAATTACGACCTGCCGTGGAACCCCATGCGCCTCGTGCAGCGCCACGGACGTGTCGACCGGATCGGCTCGAGGCACCCCAAGATCTTCGTCCGCTGCTTCTTCCCCGCCGACGAGCTCGAGAGGCTGCTCCAGCTCGAGGAACGCCTGCAGCGCAAGATCAAGCAGGCCGCTGCCGCCTTCGGTACCGACGAGGTGCTGCCCGGTACCCGGGCGGTGGAGCGGGTCATGTCCGAGACCCGCGCCGAGATCGGCCGCCTGCGGGCTGAGGACGCCTCCCTGTTCGACGACGAGTCCGACGCTGCCGCCTCGTCCGAGGAGTTCCAGCGCCGGCTCGAGGTGGCCCTTCGCTCGGCGCAGACGAAGTCTGCTGTCCTCGGACTGCCGTGGGGTGCGGGAACCGGTGTGCGGCGACACGGTGCTCAACCCGGCGTCGTGTTCTGCGTCCGCGTGGCCGACTCGCCACGACCCCAGTTCCGGTACATCCCGCTGACAGAGGGGATGGGCGGCTTCGAGCCGAAGCGTGACGGCGATCGCATCGAGGTGCGGCGCGAGCTGCTCGTCAGCCTCAACCAGGCCGACCCCGGCATGCGCCCTGATCCACCAGACCTACCAGAGCCTTTGCTCGACGCCGTGTTCGACGCCTGGCCCGTGGCGCAGCGAGACGTCTACGACGAGTGGATGCGACGGACCGACCCCGCCGTCGTGCAACCCGCGGCACCGAAGGTGATGCGGGACGCTGCTGCTCTCGTCCGGGCGCACGGCGCGGGGCTGGGCCATGGGCAGGACGAGTTGGTCGAAAGGCTCGGGCAAGAAGTCGAGCGGCGCCTGCAGGTGCAGGTCCGTGCGGTGCTCAAGGAGCACGCGGACGACCCCGCCGTGGCGGTGCGAGAGCTGCAGCGCCTGGCCGACGACGCCCGGCTCGCCGTACCCGAGCGGCCGCAGCCGCTGCCCGAGATCGAGGTGGACGACGTGCGCCTCGTCTGCTGGGTCGCCGTCCACGGAGGAGACGCATGAGGTTCGAAGCGATGATCTCAGTGACGCGGGGGCTCGATCACCTTGCTTCGCGCCTCGACGGCATCATCGCCTCGAGGCTCTCGGTGGACCTTGGTGGGCACCCCTGGACCGTCGTCCTGACCCAGCTCGACGAGATCGGCGGTAGGACTCCCGGGCGCTATGCGACGACCGACCTGTACGCCCAGCTCAAGATGCTGACGCGACGGCTCGGTGCCATGGGGTTCCCCTTCGACGACGCGAAGCGGACCGTGAGCACGCTCGGGCGTGAGCTCTTGCTGGTGCGCAACGCCCGTGCCCACGGAGTTCCCTTCACCACGCTCGATGCCTGGCGCGCGCACGACTTCTGCGTGCGGCTGCTCGAGCACTTCGAGGACGGTGAAGGGCTCGAGGAGGCGAGGCGACTTCACCGCGAGGCGCTCGAGGCTCATGTCGCCGCCGAGGGGATCCGGCCAAGTCGCGCTGCAGAGCTCGTCGAGGAGGCTCCCCAGGAGGAGAGCGCCTCGAGCGCCGATGATGAGCTCGACCCCGTGTGGCCGGGATTCGACGCTCTGATGCGCGAGTTCGACGAGGTCATCGAGGCGCTCGGGAGTAAGCGCATCGAGTTCGAGCCGTGGGAGGTCGTCGTCGTCGGAAACAAGTCCGTGCTCGACGATCTTCCCAAGCATGCGGCGAAGGAGGCAGTGCGCTCAGTCGCCCGTGAGATCACTGCGGCCGAGGGCCCCATCCACATCGCTCGGCTCTGCCAGCTCATCGCGGCGACCTTCGGGGTCCGCAAGCTGCACACCGCGCGGGCACGGCAGATCGAACGCCAGGTACGGGCCGCAGGGCTCCATGTCGACGAGTCACGGTTCGTCTGGAGCGAGGACATCGACCCTGCCGCATGGCGTGAGTTCCGCCCGAGCAGCAGCCAGGTCGACCGGCCCTTCGCACAGATCAGTCCTCGAGAGATCGCCAACGCGATGGACCACCTCGCGCGGCGCCACCCCGAGCTGAGCCAGGACGAGCTCCGTCGCGTGACCCTGGAGACCTTCGGGCGGCGTCGACGGACCAAGGGGCACATGGCTCATCTCGCACGGGCTGAGGAGCTTCGTCGGTCGACGGGGGGTGAGTCGCGCGCGAGCGCGCCGTCGCATGGATGAGTTCATCACCTTCGGCTTCTTGTCCACCGTCCTCGTCGTGCTTCTCGTCGTGGTCCGGGGGCGGAAGGCCCGCTCCGAGCGGCGTCGACGAGGCCGGGGGAGAGTCCATGCTCCGGCACCCCTGCCCGATCGTCCTGCGAGCCCTCGGCCGCAGCCGGTCGCGCCCGAGTTTCACGCGCCGCAAGCACCGCCAGTGCCGCAAGCGCCGGCGACAGGGAACGCTCGGGGGAGCGTCAGTGCGCCGTCGGCCCTTCGAGGCCGCCCTACCGATGCTGACGGTTCCGGGTCGGAACAGCCCGCCCGTATCGTCACGCGGACGAGCCGCGCCTTGCCCGAGGTTCGACTCGTCGACCCATGGTCCAAGGCTGACAGGGTCTGGGCGTCGGACGAGGACGCCGCGCTCGTCGCGCAGTACCGCGAGGTGAGGAAGGTCCGAGCCTGCGCTCTGGCTCTGCAGCTCGATCAGCGCCAGGTCGCGATCCGACTCGTCACGCTGCTGCTCGGCGGCGAGGGGAGGATCGACAACGACGACGAGATGCCGAACTCAGGGAAGTGGTACTCGCGCGAGGAGGTCGAGCTCATCTCGGGTCAGTATCGCGCCGGCGTCCCGCTGCGGCAGATCGCCCTGGCGGTCGGGCGCTCGCAGCTGGGCGTCGGGTGGCGTCTTCTGGACCTCGGACTCGGGGCCACGCATCCGCGCGGGTGAGCACGGGCGGCGCACCTCGCTGCGCCGTCAACATCATGACCCACGGCAAGGGCGAGCACGATGGATGCGCTTATGGTGCAGCGTTCCTGCCCGCCCTGGGCACCAACGCTGCACCGAGCGGCGTGGCACCCGCCCGCGGCCGGGCGGATGGGGTTGACTGGCCGGCGGCAGTGGGAAGCGAGCGGGTCGAGGGGTGAGCAGCACGGTGACGGAGCCGCTCGTACGGACCCTGCTCTACCGTGACGAGCCCGTCACCTCGGACAACCCCGAGCTGTGGCTCATGGCCCGCCGCCGCGGCGTCACGGCCACGGACTGCGCCAAGATCGTCCGCAAGAACGGCACCCCGAGCGCCCAGCGCCAGACGCTCCTGGCCCAGAAGCTCTACGGGCTGCGCGGCCCCGACTACACGGTGTACGCGCACGGGCGCGAGCGCGAGCCGCACATCGCCGCGTGGGTCGCGGACGAGTTCGGAATCCCCCACAACACGAGCCTGTGCGTGGGCGAGGACAACCGCCACATGGCCACGCCCGACGCCGTGGGCCCCGGAGGGATCGCCGAGTTCAAGACGGCCACCAAGCCGCTCGAGCGCGCGGTGCGCATGTACTCCGACCAGCTCCAGTGGCAGATGCACGTGCTGCACACCGACCGCGTGCTGTTCGTGGTCGAGGACCGCCACACGCTCGCCCGCGAGTGGACGTGGGTGCACCGCGACGAGCGGCGCGTCCGGGTGCTCGTGGAGCACGCGGACCGTTTCATCGCCGAGCTCGAGGAACGCCAGGCCGCCCGCCGCGCGGCCCACGCGGAGCACTGAGGGCCGAGCGTCGCGCGTGCGAATCTACGTGCGCCGTCCCACCCAGTCGTAGAACTCCGCGGCCGAGATCACCGGCTTGCCGTACTCCTTGGCCTTGCGCGCCTTGCCGGACTGCGTGCCCACCTCGGCCACGACCAGCACGTCGCAGCGCGTCTTCGACACCCCCGGCGCCCAGCGCAGCCCGAGCTGGTCCACGAGGCGCTCGAGCTCCCACTTGTCCACGAAGCGTCCGCGCGGATCGTGCACGGTCCCCGTGAAGCACACCCGGGCGTCGGCCGTGAGGATCGCGTCGACCCGGGACCCGTCGTCGTCGGCCCCGAGACCCGGGGGGAGGATCGCCGTGTCGAGCAGGTCCTCCACCTCGCGGATCCGCTCGAGCAGCGCGCGCGGCAGGCCCGCGGACTTCTCGACGGCGGACGCGAGGCGCGCGGCCACGACCTCGCGCAGCACGGGGTCGTCGAGGGCCGACGACGGCGCACGCTCGCCGCTCTCCTCCCCGTCGTGCCCGCTTCCCCACGAGCCGAGCGCGTCGTAGCGCGGGCGCACGTCCGCCGCGGGCGCCCCGTCGAGCAGCACCTCGCTCAGCGCCCGGCTCGCGACGAGCAGCGCGTCGAGGGTCGGGGTGAGCCCCGAGCGCGGGGGGCTGGCCTCGGGGTCGCGCGTCAGCAGGTACCCGGAGGACGGGTTCTCGGGCGCGGTGAACGACCCGCCCCCGTCGTCGTCGTCGGACGTCCCGAGGCGGCGGTGCACCCCGAGCGCCGTGCGCGCACGCTCGAGGGCGGACGGCGCGGCGAGGCCCGCGCGCTCGGCGGGCAGCAGGCTCCCTGGCGGGATCTCGATCCCGAGCGGGAGCGGCTCGACCCGCCCGAGCCGCTTGAGCTCGAAGTCGACGATCCCGAGCGCGAGGTCCGTCCCGACGCCCACGGGGGTGCAGCCGTCGAGGAGCGGGCCCAGCACGCTCCACGCCTCGGGGAGCGACGGCGCCAGGAGGACGTCGTCGACGGTGATGCCGAGCTCGCTGCGCGCCGCGCCGAGGTCGCGGTGCGGGTTCACGAGCGTCGATACCGCCGAACCATCCTCGAAGGCGACCGCGATCTCGACGGGGCGCGGGCGCGAGAGCCGCCCCTCGTCCCCCACGGTCAGCACGCCCACGGCGCAGTGCCGCGCCGGTCCCGCGGACGTGGACTCGCGCAGGAACCGGAGTACCCGCCGGTCCGTCTTGAGGTCCTTCGCGAGCACGGGCCGTGTCAGCACGAGGCCGTCCATCGACGTGCAGCGGCTCAGCGCGACGTACACCTGCCCGTAGTCGAACACCCCGCCCCGCAGGTCCACCACGAGCCGGTCGAGGGTCTGGCCCTGCGCCTTGTGGATCGTCACCGCCCATGCGAGCTTGAAGGGCAGCTGGGTGAACGTGCCCACCACCTCGCGGCGCAGCGACCCGCCCTCGAGCACGGGGCGCGTCGCGTCCCACGTGTGCGGGTGGACCGTCTCGACCCGACCGCCCGCGATCTCGACGCCCGCCGTCACCTCGCCGTCCTCGTCCACGCCGGCCCACGCGACCCGCCCCAGCGTGCCGTTGACCCACCGGTCCGCCGGGTCGTTGGCGAGCATCATCACCTGCGCGCCCACCTTGAACGTGAGAGCGTCCTCGACCGGCGCGTCGAAGGTCGCCAGGTCGCCGGTGCGGCGGGCGTGGCTCACCACCTCCTCGCCGGGCAGTCGCGCCAGCCGCGCCCGGTTGCGCGCGGTGACCATGCGGTTGGTGGGCGCGAGCGTGAGCCACAGCTCGTCCTCGGGCGGCTCGAAGTCCGGGTCGGTGCGCGCGTTGAGGTCACGCTGCGCCTGGTCCACGAGCACGCCCTCGCGGATCGCGTTGAGGAGGGACGTGAGCCGTTCGTCCCCGAGCTGGCGGAACACCGTGGTGAGCGCGACCGTGGGGAACGCGCCGGTGTCGAAGGAGTCCGCGGAGAAGAAGTAGGGCGTGGCGTAGCGGGTCTCGAAGTGGTGGGCCTCGTCGCCGACGACGACGGGCGGCAGCTGGAACAGGTCCCCCACGAGCACCACCTGGACGCCGCCGAACGGCTCTCCCGGGCGCGGCCCGAAGCGTTCGAGGGCGATCGCCATCATGTCCAGCACGTCCGCGCGCACCATCGAGGCCTCGTCCACGATCAGCGTGTCGAGCGCGCGCAGGGTCTGGTGGAAGCGACCGGGGAAGTAGTGCGCGCCGCGCACCGACCCGGGGTCCGTCGTCGGACCGAAGCTGAACAAGCGGTGGATCGTGTAGCCGTCCACGTTGAGGGCTGCGATGCCGGTGGGTGCGGCCACCACCACGTTGCGGTCCGTGGACGCCATGAACTGGCGGATCAGCGTGGACTTGCCCGTCCCGGCCTTCCCCGTGAGGAAGAGGTGCGAGCCCGAGCGGAGCAGCTCGAGCGCGTGCTCGATCTCATCGGTCGTCACGAGGGGCATGGTGGCCCCAGGCTAAGGCTCCTTGGCGTCACGGTGTGCGGTTGCTGACGCCAGCCGTCAGAATCCCCACACCCTGGCCGGTTTCGGGGGCCGGGGAGGGCGGGAGGGCGGGAGCGAGAGTCAGACGAGGGGGAGGAGCCGGCCCAGGTCGGGGACCGAGTCGGCCGTGTAGGTGGCCTGGAGGGCCTTGGCGAGCTCGTCGACGTCGTAGGGCTGGCGACCCGCCGCGAGCCGGACCCACAGCAGCGGGTCGGCCACCTCGAGGCTCCAGCCGCCGCGCGCGACGACCACGTCGAGGAACGCCCCCGCGATCAGATCGAGCGCCGCACGGGTGATCGGGGGGCGCGCGGCACCGAGCGAGCGCGCGAGGTCGTCCGCGTGCACCACGAGCTCCACGCCGCGCGTGACCACGAGGTCCGAGAGCAGGATGGGCCCGCGCTTCGCGAGCACCACGTGGTCCACCGGGCCGAAGGCCTCGAGGGCCTCCCACGCGCGCCGGGCCGCGAGGTCGATCGCCGCGAGCGGGTCCGCCGCGATCTCGCGCGCCTGCTCCCGCGTGCCCTCCGCGACCATCGCGGCGTCCGGTGCGTAGCCGCCCAGGTACTCCGCGAGCGACTGGGCGTTGGTCCCGGGCGGTGCGTCGACGGCCCCGGGGATCACACGGTGGCAGCGTGCGAGGTGCGCGACGAGCTCGGCGACGGTCCAGCCGTCGAGCGCGCTCGGGCGGTCGTCATGGACGTCGATCTCGTCGAGGAACGCGCGCAGGGTGCGCCACTGCTCCCGGACGATCTCACTGACTCGGGCCAGATCCGCATCGCTCATGCCCCCATCCTGCCGGAGACCCCACCCACCGTGCCCCCCGCCCATCCACCCCTCGGTCCGCCCACCGCACACTCCCCCGTCAACCGTGCACTTTGGCGTGAAACCAGCACCTCCCAGTACCGATGTCACGCCAAAGTGCACGGTTCAGCGGCGGGGGAGCGGGCCGGGGGGCGGGGGTGCTGGGGGGCGGGGGGGCTGCCGGGGGTCAGCGGACGCGGGAGGTGAGGAAGTCGGCGACGACGGGGCCGAGCTGGTCGTGCTCGATGAGGAAGCCGTCGTGGCCGTGCTCGGAGGCGATGACGTGCACGAGGCCCGCCCCCGGGATGCCCGAGGCGATCCGCTCGGACTGCTCGACGGGGAAGAGGCGGTCGGAGTCGACGGCCACCACGAGGGCGTCGGCCGTGATGGTCGCGAGCGCCGCCTCGACACCGCCACGGTCGCGGCCCAGGTCGTGCGTGAGCATCGACGCGGTGAGCGCGAGGTAGGTGTTCGCGTCGAAGCGCCGGGCGAGCTTCTCGCCGTGGTGGTCGAGGTAGGACTGCACGGCGAACCGGCCGCCGTCCATGGGGTTCTCGCCGTGCTGGGGCAGTCGGCCGAAGCGCTCGGTCAGCTCGTGGGCGCTGCGGTAGGTGGCGTGGGCGATCTGCCGGGCGATCGCGAGCCCACGGTGCGGCCCCTCGCCGTCGGGCAGGCCGTAGTAGTCGCCGCCGTGGAAACCGGCGTCGGACCGGATGGCGGCGATCTGGGGGTGCGCCCACGCGATCTGGTCCGCGCTCGTGGCCGCGGCGGTCGCGATGGCGGCGAGCGCACGGACGCGCTGGGGGACGGTGGCGGCCCACTCGAGGACGCGGTGCCCGCCCATCGACGCGCCGATCACGAGGGACCAGGTCTCGATGCCGAGCCGGTCCGCGAGCGCGATCTCCGCGGCCACCTGGTCGCGCACCGTGACGTGCGGGAAGCGCGAGCCCCACGGCTTGCCGTCCGGGGCGGCCGACGCCGGGCCCGTCGAGCCCTGGCACCCGCCCAGCACGTTGGGCGCCACCACGAAGTAGACGTCCGTGTCGATCGGCCGGCCCGGACCCACGAGGGAGTCCCACCAGCCGGCCGTCCGGTGGCCCGGGCCTGCGGCGCCCAGCACGTGGGAGTCGCCGGTCAGGGCGTGCAGCACGAGGATCGCGTTGCTGGCGTCCTCGTTGAGCTCGCCCCACGTCTCGTAGGCGAGCCGCACGGCGGGCAGGCGGCTGCCGCCCTCGAGCTCGAGGGGGCCCAGGTCGGCGAACTGCCGGTGCCCGACGTCGTCCCCCTCGCGCCACGCCGCGGTCGCGGGCACGGCGAAGGGCGTGCCCGACGACGTCCGCCCGCTCATGGTCGACGAATCTACGGCGCCGGACGCCCGCCCGCCCGATGCGTCCACGGTGGGCAGCGCGGCCAGGGGGCGGGTGTCCGGCGTCGTCGTCATCTCGTGCTCACGCACCCTTCGCCGCGCGGAAGCCCGCGTCGAGGTCGGCGAGGATGTCGTCGATGTGCTCGAGGCCCACGGAGAGGCGCACGAGGCCCGGCGTCACTCCCGAGAGCGCCTGCTCCTCGGGGGTGAGCTGGCTGTGCGTCGTGGACGCGGGGTGGATGACGAGCGAGCGCACGTCACCGATGTTCGCGAGGTTCGAGTGCAGCTCGAGCGCGTCGACGAACGCCTTGCCGGCCTCCGCGCCGCCCGCGATCTCGAACGCGAGGACCGCGCCCGCGCCCTTGGGCAGGTACTTCTGGGCGTTGGCGTGCCACGGGCTCGAGGGCAGCCCGGCGTAGTGCACCGTGGTGACCTCCTCGCGCGCCTCGAGCCACTCGGCGACCTGCTGGGCGTTGGCGACGTGCCGCTCGACGCGCAGCGACAGGGTCTCGATGCCCTGGGCGATGAGGAACGCGTTGAACGGCGAGATCGCCGAGCCCAGGTCGCGCAGCAGCTGCACGCGGGCCTTGAGGATGTAGGAGAGGTTGACGGGGAACAGCCCGCCGACGCCGAGGTCCCGGGCGTAGACGAGCCCGTTGTAGGTGGGGTCGGGGGTGTTGTAGTTCGGGAACCGCTCCGGGTGCTGCGCGAAGTCGAACGTGCCGCCGTCCACGATCACGCCCGCGATGGCCGTGCCGTGGCCGCCCAGGAACTTCGTGGCGGCGTGCACCACGACGTCCGCGCCGTGCTCGAGGGGGCGCAGCAGGTAGGGCGTGGCGATCGTGTTGTCCACCACGAGGGGGACGCCCGCCTCGTGCGCGACGTCCGCGACCGCGCGGATGTCGAGGACGTCCGAGCGCGGGTTGGGGATCGACTCGGCGAAGAAGAGCTTCGTGTTGGGCCTCACGGCGTCACGCCACGCCTGCGGGTCGTGGGGGTCGGACACGAAGCCGACCTCGACACCGAGCTTCTTGAGCGTGTGGGCGAAGAGGTTGTACGTGCCGCCGTACAGGCTCGGGCTCGCGACGACGTGGTCGCCGGCCTCGGCGACGTTGAGGATCGAGAACGTGCTCGCCGCCTGGCCCGAGGCGAGCAGGAGCGCGCCGACGCCGCCCTCGAGCGACGCGATGCGGTCCTCGACGGCCTGCTGGGTGGGGTTGCCGATGCGCGTGTAGATGGGGCCGAGGTCGGCGAGCGCGAAGCGGGCGGCCGCGGTCTCCGCGTCGGGGAACACGAAGGACGTGGTCTGGTAGATGGGCAGCGCGCGAGCGCCGGTGGTGGGGTCCGGCGTCTGGCCGGCGTGGATCTGTCGGGTCTCGAAGGACCAGTCGTTGCTCATGGGATCTCCTCGGTCTACGGGTGGCCGGTGCGCTTCACCGGCCCTGCGGGGGGGCGTGGGGCGGATGCGCACGATTCGTCGTGCCGGGCTGGGCCGAGGTGGCTCCTCGGGGGTTCGAGGGAACCCGCCTGAGGGCAAGCCGAGCGTGCGCTGGGTCAGCGACACATTCGACGGGTGAACATGGCTAGGACGGTAGGCGCGGGAGCGCGAGGTTCCCAACTGCGCATCCATATCGTGAGATGCCGTCTCAGAATCGTGCGCCTCGGGGCGCTGGACCTGGGCAAACGGGACGTATCGCGCGATGGGCACCCGTGTGGCGGGTGTGAGAGTTGTGATTGTTGTGACTGGTGTTCACTTCTGGGAGTCGGGCGGGTAGCGTGCTGGGGCCGGGTGCCGTGAGGTGGTCCCGTGCGACGACCTGCAACACGAAGGGTGAGCCCGTGACGGACCAGCACGCGCGTCGGCGCCCGTGGGTCTCGCTCGCGTGCGCCGCCGCGCTCCTGTCCGGGTTGGCTCCCGCGACCTACGCCGCCCCCCTGGACCCCCAGGGCCCCAGCGAGCAGGACGTGCAGGACGCCCGCGCGGCCGTCGAGTCGGCGCGCAGCTCCGTGGCGAGCATGGAGGTCCGTCTCGCCCAGCTCGGCGTCGAGCTCGACGGGGCCTGGGTGGCGGTCGAGCGCGCCGCGGAGGACTACACCGAGGCCCTCGTCGCGAGGGATGGGGCGGCCGCCGAGGCGCGCATCACGGCGCGCCAGCTCGAGGAGGCCGAGGCGGAGCTCGCCGCCGCCCGCTCACGCCTCGTCGCGATCGCGCTCAAGGCGATGCGGTCCGGCTCCGCGAGCGACCAGCTGCGCGCCGTGCTCGAGGCCGGGGGCATCGAGGACCTCGTGAGCCAGTCCGAGGCGCTCGACCTGCTCGGCGCGCGCACCAACGAGGTGGTCCAGGGCTTCCGCGCCGCGAGCCTCGTCGCCGAGACCTTGCGCGCCCGCGCGACCGCCGCCCTCGAGGCCCACGAGGCGGCGACCCGCGACGCCGCGCGCGCGCTCGAGGCCGCCCAGGACGTTCAGGCCGAGGCCGAGGCCAAGGTCGCCGCGGCCGAGACCGAGCGCGAGGACCTGCTCGAGCGGCTAGCCGCCGCCCGCGAGACGAGCGTGCAGGTCGAGCGCGAGCGCCAGGAGCGGCTCGACGAGGAGCGGCGTGAGCGGGAGCGGCGCGAGCGGGAGGAACGCGAGAGGGACGACGACGACGCGCCCGGCGACGACGCTCCCGGTCGCGACGTGCCCGACGACGGCACGCCCGGTGACGACGCCCCCGGGGACGACGGCGGCCAGGAGGACGACGTCGTCGGCCCGGACGACCCCACGCCCGACCCGACGCCGGACCCCACCCCCGACCCGGGGCCGGACCCCGCGCCGGACCCGCGACCGAGCCCGGACCCGACGCCGGACCCCAAGCCGAAGCCGAAGCCCGAGAAGCCCAGGGACGACCCGTACGGCCTGGGCACCGGGACGTCGGTGGGCACTGCCTCGCAGGGCAAGAAGGCCGTGACGTGGGCAAAGAAGCAGCTCGGGGTGGACTACGTCTACGGGGGCACCGGGAACCCGGGCTTCGACTGCTCGGGGCTGACGATGAAGGCGTGGGCCGACGCCGGCGTCTCGCTCGCGCGCTCCTCGCGCGACCAGTACCGCCAGGTGCTCAAGATCCGGCGTGAGGACGTGCGGCCCGGTGACCTGCTGTTCTGGGGCGACAACGCGAACGAGAACGACCCGTCCTCGGTGACGCACGTCGCGATGTACATCGGCGGCAACCAGATCATCGAGGCGCCGCGGCCCGGTCTGCAGGTGCGCGTCCAGGAGCTCAGCACCTGGCGACTCGACCGCATCATGCCCTTCGCCGGCCGCCCATAGTCCCGTCAGGGCAGAAGCCGGAAGGCTTGGCGCCGGGATCCGTCACCAAGCCTTCCGGCTTCGGGGCTCGTCAGTCGCGGCGGTACTGGTAGGGGTTGGAGAGGATCTCCGTCTCGGGGATCTCGGGGAACATGCCCGAGCGCCACGTCTCCTCGCCGAGCTCAGACCTGAGGTACTCCACGGTGTTCTCGAGCTCGGTGCGCACGGCCGGCAGGTCGCCCGCGCACAGGCGCCCGTCCCACTTCACGGCCTCACCGCCCACGAGCACGGTGTGCACGTCTCCGCGCTGCGCCTGGTAGACGACGTGCCCGTAGGGGTTGACGATCGGGGACATCGTGGGCGAGTGCTCGTTCTTGATGAGGACGACGTCGGCGAGCTTGCCCTCCTCGAGGCTCCCGATCTCGTCGAGCCTGCCGATCGCCTGGGCGCCCCCGCGCGTGGCCCACGCGACGACGTCCTCGACCCGCAGCGTCGCGTGCGTGACCGTCTCGTCCTTCTGGTGGGCCATGAAGTGCTCGAGCGAGCGGTCCGCGCCGATCGTCGTGCGCATCGCGGAGAACATGTCCGCGCTGAACCACACGCTCGTGTCGATCGAGAGCGAGGCGGGGATGCCGTGGCGGCGCAGCGCCGCGGCGGGCGGGTAGCCCTGGCCGCACGTCTGCTCGGACTCCGTCGAGAGCGAGACCGTGCCGCCCGTCGCGGCGATCTTCATGTACGAGTCCTCGCTCAGCGTCGCGGCGTGCACGTAGACGGTGCCGGGGACCATGACGCCGTTGTCGTACATGAGCTCGATGCCGCGGTCGCCGGTCGCGCCCCACACTCCCGCGTGGGTCGTCACGGAGACACCGAGGTCACGCGCGACGGCGAAGGCCGCCCCCTCGGGGAAGCCCTCGTCGCCGGGGACGTCGAAGGCGAGCTGGGCGCCGAACATGCGCGAGTCGTCGCGCGCCTGCTCGACGATGCGCTGCACGGCGGGATCGGCCGTCCACTCCCACGGGGCGACCGCGAGGTTGCCGTAGGCGAGCACGAAACGGCCGGGCGAGCCGGCGAGCGCGTCGAGGGCCGCCTCGCCGTGCTCGGGGGTGCGCAGCCCGTGGGACCAGTCGACCGAGGTCGTGATGCCGGACTCGACGGCGTCGAGCGCGGAGATGCGGTTGCCCGCCGCGACGTCCTGCGGGCGGAACTTCATGCCGTGCTCGAGGTAGTACCAGACGAAGTACTGCGTGAGCGTCCAGTCGGCGCCGTAGGCGCGCATCGCCGTCTGCCACATGTGGCGGTGGGAGTCGACCATGCCGGGCATGACGATGCCGCCGCGGGCGTCGATCTCGAACGTGCCCGCGGGGACGTCGAGGGAGGGGCCGACGCCGGCGATCTTCCCGTCCACCACGAGGACGTCGGCCTCGGGGAGCACCGTGTGCTGGGCGTCCATCGTCAGGACGATCCCGCCACGCATGACGACGGGCTGGCCGGGCTGTGGCCGGGGGGACTCGGACATCGCTCATCTCCTTTGATCAGCTGGGGCGCTGTACCGTCGGCCGGAACACTCAGCGGGTGAACATCGGCCGGATCACCTCAGTGACCAGCATGGACCACGCGGCGATCGCGCGGAACTGGTTCGCCACACTTATTTTGTGTTCAATGATGTTGTACGAAGGGAGCCGTCGAGGGCCGACGGCGGGACGCGGCGACCGTCTTGACATTCACGACCCCGTGGACTTGACTCACGTTCAGTACGGCTAAACACCTGTTCACCCGCAACGGCGCTGGTGAGGGGTTCGAGGAGGAAGCGCTCATGGCGAGATTCGTGGTCCGACGCGCCGCAGAGGCCGACTACCGCGACCCGGGACCCCTCGCGCCGGGTGCCGTGGGCCTGACCCGCTGGCGCGGCGTCGGCGAGGACGACGGCGCCGCCCACACCGACTTCGGCGTCTCGCGCCTCGAACCCGGTGGCTCGACGGCCACGCACGTGCACTCCTTCGAGGAGAGCTTCCACGTGCTGCGCGGCGAGGTCGAGCTCGCGACGCCGGAGGCCACGGTCCACCTCGTGGCGGGCGACTACGGCGTCATCCCCATCGGCGTGCCCCACCGCTGGCGCGCGATCGGGGACGAGGTCGCCGAGTGGTCCGACCTGTTCACCCCGCCCGCCCGGGAGCGCTACGGCTCGGACACCTACCGCGTCCCCGAGCTGCCCGAGCGCGCGGCGGTCCCGGTCGACACGAGAGACCCGCGCACCCGCTCCTTCGGCAACATCACGGCCGACCACATGGTCCCCGGCAAGCAGTCCCAAGAGCTCCTCGCGGTCTCGGCGAGCATGCGCACGGCGCTGCTCGTCTACTCCGGGATCTCGCTGAAGATGATGGTCGACTCCGACCTCGGGGCGACGCTCGGCACGATGTTCATGGTCCAGTACGAGCCGGACGGCAAGGCCGGCCCGCACGACCACCCGCTCGAGGAGGCCTACCTCGTCACCGACGGCGAGGTGCTCGCGACCTTCGACGGCCAGGAGTTCCTGCTCGAGCCCGGTGACATCGCGTGGGCCGCCGTCGGCTGCGTGCACTCCTTTGCGGCGACGGGCGCCGAGGTGCGCTGGCTCGAGACGCAAGCACCCCAGATGCCCCCGCGGCACGCGTACCGCTTCGTGCGGGACTGGGACTACCTGACCGAACGACTGGAGGAAGAGCTGTGAGCGAGCGGACCATCCTCGTCGTCGGCGGTTCGTCGGGCATCGGCCTGGCGCTCGCCGAGGACCTCGTCGCGGGGGGCGACCGCGTCATCGTCACGAGCCGCACCCGGGCCACGGCCGACGACGTCGCGGCGCGGCTCGGCGAGCGCGCGAGCGGCATCGCCGTCGACATCTCCGAGCCCGAGACGATCGCGGCGGCCCTCCGGGACGTCCCGCGGCTCGACGGCCTCGTGCTCGGTGCGATCGAGCGCGACGCCAACACCATCCGCGAGTACGACATCGACCGGGCCCGGCGCCTCATCACCCTCAAGCTCGTGGGCTACACCGAGGTGGTCCACACGCTGCTCGACCGCCTCGCCCCGAGCGTCGACACGGGCATCGTGCTGTTCGGCGGCCGCGCGAAGGACGCCCCGTACCCGGGCTCGACGACGGTCTCGACCATCAACGGCGGCGTCGACGGCATCATGAACACCCTCGCGCTCGAGCTCGCGCCCATCCGCGTCAACTCGCTGCACCCGGGCATCATCGGCGACTCGCCGTTCTGGGCCGCCAAGCCCGACGGGGTGCTCGAGCAGTACACCTCGCGGACCCCCGGTGGCGCGCTCGCGACCGTCGCCGACGTCGTCGACGCGACGAAGTTCCTGCTGTTCAACCGCGGCGTCTCGGCGCACAGCCTGTACGTCGACCGCGGCTGGCGCATCAGCTAGGACGCCGACGACGGCGCGCGGCGGGCAGTCTCGTACGAAGGACAGGAGAAGGACATGAGCATCGCGACCCGCGGGAACATGGGGGTCGACTGGGAGGCCCGGGTCGACTTCGACCGCTTGCGCAGCGAGCGCCTCGCGAAGCTGCGCGCCCAGCTCGACAGGTCCGACGTCGGCGCGCTCCTCGCGTTCGACTTCGGCAACATCCGGTACGCCTCGGCCACGCACATCGGCACGTGGGCGATGGACAAGCTCATCCGCTTCTGCCTCGTCACGCGCCACTCGGACCCGATCGTGTGGGACTTCGGCTCGGCCGCCAAGCACCACGACCTGTTCAACCCGTGGCTGCACACCACGCACCTGGAGGCCGACGCGGACCCGCACGCCCCCCACCACGGGGCGGTGCGTCCGCGCGCCGAGTCCGGTGCGCGCGCGGGCATCTCGACGCTGCGCGGAGCCTTCCCGCCCGCGGCCGGGATCGCCGAGGAGGTCGCGCGCAAGGTCAAGCGCGAGCTCGAGAAGTTCGGGCTGGCGAACGAGCCGCTCGGCGTGGACCTCGTCGAGCTGCCGATCCTCTTCGCCCTGCAGGCCGAGGGCATCCAGGTGGTCGACGGCCAGCAGGTCTTCCTCGAGGCGCGCCGCACGAAGACGGTCGACGAGATCACGTTGCTCACCTCGGCCGCGTCGATGGTCGACGCCGCCTACGACCAGCTCTACGAGTTCTTGCGGCCCGGAGTGCGCGAGAACGAGTGCGTGGGGCTCGTGTCGAAGGCCCTGTACGACCAGGGCTCGGAGTACGTCGAGGGCGTCAACGCGATCTCGGGCGAGCGGTGCGCGCCGCACCCGCACGTCTACTCCGACCGCACGGTCCGCCCGGGCGACCCCGCGTTCTTCGACATCCTGCACTCCTTCAACGGCTACCGCACGTGCTACTACCGGACCTTCGCGGTGGGCTCGGCGAGCCGCGCCCAGGTCGACGCGTACCAGCGCGCCCGCGAGTACATGGACGTCGCGATCGCGGCGGTGCGGCCGGGGGCGACGACGGCGGACATCGTGTCGCTGTGGCCCACGGCGCAGGAGTTCGGGTTCCCCGACGAGGAAGCGGCGTTCGCCCTGCAGTACGGGCACGGCGTCGGCCTGTCGATCTGGGAGAAGCCGATCTTCTCCCGGCTCACCTCGCTCGACCACCCCGAGGTGCTCGAGGAGGGCATGGTGTTCGCCCTCGAGACGTACTGGCCCGCGGCGGACGGCTGGGGCGCGGCGCGCATCGAGGAGGAGCTCGTCGTCACGGCGGACGGCTGCGAGGTCATCACGAAGTTCCCGGCCGAGGACCTGCTCGTCGCGGGCGGCGGTCGTTACGTCACGGTGAACGGCCCGCTCCCCGGCATCCGCGACTCGCAGTCGCACCTCAACACCCCCGAGGGACGTGGCGAGCGGGCCCAGTGAACGGGTGAGGCGCACGGGGGCCGCGCGGCTCGCGGCCCCCGCCTTCCTCTTGCCGTTCATCATCTTCTGGTCCTCGCTCGACCGGACGATCGTGCTGCCGATCGTGCCCGTCGTCGCCGAGGACCTCGACTCGACGGTGCTCGCCGCCGGCATGGCCGTGACCTCGCACGCCGTCGCGTACTCCGTGCTGCAGCTCGTCTGGGGGCCGCTGTCCACCCGTTGGGGGCGCGTCAAGGTCCTGTGGGTCTCGACGGCGATCGCAGGGGCGGCGAACGTCCTCAACGCGCTCGTGCCGTCGATGGCGACCTTCACGGTCGCGCGGACCGTCTCGGGCGGCGCGTTCGCGGCGACGTTCGCGGCCGTCCTCACCTACCTCGCGGACACCTTGCCGCCCGAGCGGCGGCACGCGGCGATGTCGAACCTCGCGGCCGCGAGCGCGATCGGTCTCGCAGGCGGCTCGCTCGTCTCGGCAACCCTCGACCAGTGGATCGACTGGCGCTGGACGTATGCGGGCTTCGGCGTGGTGACCCTTGCGCTCGTGCCCGTGATCGCGCACCTGCCGGCCGCGGGCGACCACCGCGGGGAGGACGTAGTCGCGCAGCTGCGCGAGATCGTGCGCAGCCGGTGGATCCTCACGATCTACGGCCTCGTGGCGCTCGAGGGGTTCATGTTCATCGGCGTGCTCAACTTCCTGCCCGTCGCGATGCAGCAGTCGGGCGGCTCGGTGCTCGTCTCCGGGTTCGTCACGGGGGTCTTCGGGGTGTCCGTCGTCGTCGTGAGCCAGGCCATGAAGCTCGTCGTGCACCGCGTCGCGCCCGCACGGCTCTTCGCGATCGCGGGGGGCGTCGGGGTGGGGGCCTTCGCCGTCGTGTGGTGGCGCATCGAGCCCACGACGGTGCTCGTCTCGGCGACGCTCGTGGGGGCGGCGTGGGCACTGGCGCACACGACCCTGCAGACGTGGATCGCGAGCGCGGGGGCGCGAGCGCGCGCCCTGGGGATGACGTTCTTCTCGATCACGCTCATGCTCGGCGGGGCCGCGGGCTCGGCCGCCGGGTCGTTCGCGGCGGGGCACGCGGGCTTCCCCGCGCTCTTCGCCGTCTCGACGGGCCTCGCGGCCGCGCTCGGCGTCCTCGCGGCCTCCTCGAGGGCGCGCTACGGCGAACGAGAGGTCGATTCGGTCACGGTTCGGTGACGTTCTGTGCACTCTCGCTGGAGGTATGTACAGTGAGGCTTGACATTGATGCAAACGGTTGCTTTCCTTGCACCAGCGCGTGTGACGCACGTCGCACCACCCCTCCCCGATGATGTGGAAGGTCTGATCCCGCAGTGTTCGAACCTGTCTTCCTCGCGCAGCAAGCGCTCAACGGGCTGAGCTTCGGCGCGCTGCTGTTCCTCCTCGCGAGCGGCCTCACGCTCGTCTTCGGGCTGCAGCGCATCGTCAACCTCGCGCACGGTGCCTTCTACATGCTCGGCGGCTACGTCGGCATCATCGTCGCGACGACCACCGGCAACCTCGCGCTCGCCGCGCTCGTGTCGATGATCGCCGTCGGCGTCACCGCCCTCGTCGTCGAGCTCGGCCTGCTGCGCTTCGTGCGCGGTCAGGAGATGCCCGAGGTGCTGCTGACCATCGGCGTCATGTTCGTCGTCGCGGACCTGTGCCTCGCGATCTTCGGCGGCGACCCCAAGACGCTGCCCGCGTCCGCATCCATCCCCGGCGCGCTCCAGGTCGGCGACCTCACCTACCCCTGGTACCGGATCTTCGTCATCGCCGTGGCGATCGTCGTCGGCGTCGCGCTCGCCCTCGTCCAGTCCAAGACGCGCGTGGGAGCCGTCGTCCGCGCCGGCGTCGACGACCGCGAGATCATCTCCGCGATGGGCGTGAACATCTCGTGGGTGTTCACCGGGATGTTCGTCGTCGGCGCCGCGCTCGCGGGCCTCGGCGGGACGATCGGCTCGGGCGTGCTGTCCGTGCGACCCGGGATCCAGAACGACGTCCTGCTCTACGCCCTCGTCGTCATCATCATCGGCGGGCTCGGGTCCATCAAGGGGGCCGCCGTCGGCGCCGTGCTGATCGGCGTCATCGACGCCTTCGCCAAGGCATGGATCCCGGAGTTCGCGTACTTCACGATCTTCGCGCCCATGGCGCTCGTCCTCGTCTTCCGTCCCACCGGTCTCTTCGGGAGGACCGCATGACCCGCGCCCGCACGCTCAACGTCGTCGGACTCGCCGTGCTCGTCGTGCTCCTGCTCGCCTTCCCCTACCTCGGCACCTCGGGCTACCAGGTCTCGCTCGCCTCGACCGTGCTCATCGCCGCGATCCTCGCCTCGACGGTGAACTTCCTCGCGGGCGACGGCGGCATGGGCTCGCTCGGTCACGGTGCGATCGCCGCCGCCGCCGCGTACGGCGCGGGCTGGTCCTCCCTGCAGGGACACTCGATCGGCCTGCAGGTCGTGTTCGCGATGGGCACCGGCATCGTCGTGACGATCGCCTACGGCTTGCTCTCGATGCGCACCAACGGCATCTACTTCCTCATGGTGACGCTCGCCGTCGGGATGGTCGTCTACGGGCTCGCCTACCGGCTCTCGAGCGTCACGCGCGGCGAGAACGGCATCACGGGCATCCAGCGCCCCGCGGCATTCGACGAGCCGTGGGCCTACTACCTCTTCGTCGTCGTCTCGTTCCTCGCGGTGACCGCGGCGCTGTGGGTCGTGAGCCGTTCGCCGTTCGGTGCGGGGCTGCGAGGGATCCGTGACTCCGAGAGCCGCATGCGCAGCCTCGGCTACTACGTGCCCGCGTTCAAGTTCGTCGCGTTCATGATCTCGGGCACCGTCGCGAGCTACGCGGGACTGCTGTCCGTGTGGCACACGCACTTCGTGAGCCCCTCGTCCGCCGAGGTGCACCGTTCGGTGCTCCTGTTCGTCATGGTCATCCTCGGTGGCCTCGGCACGACGCTGGGCCCGCTCGTCGGCGCGACGATCGTCGTGCTCGTCGAGAACGTCCTGTCCAACTCCGTCGAGCGCTGGCCCACGGTGCTCGGCGTCATCTTCGTCCTCGCGATCCTCTTCGCGCGCTCGGGGCTCGTGGGCGGTGCCCAACAGCTCCTCGCGCGATGGCGGCGAGGCCGCCACGACCCTCGTCCCCTCGCGGAGGCGAGCACGGCGGACGCGACCGCGTCCGGCCCCAACCCGTCCGCATGACCCGCAGTGACACGAAAGGAAGTGCCATGAAGTCAACAACGACGTCGGCTCCCCGGCGGCGTGGCGCGCTCGCGGCGCTCGGCGCGGTGGCCGCGCTCGCCCTCGCGGCGTGCGCCCCCGCGAGCTCCTCCGACCCGACCACCCCGGCCCCCGAGCCGAGCCAGGGCGAGACCTCTTCGCAGGGGGCCGAGGAGCCCTCGGGCGACGGCGGCACGCTCAAGGTCGGCTACATCTCGCCCATCACGGGCAACTTCGCGATCGCCGGCCAGGAGATGGTCGACGGCTGGAACCTGTACTGGGAGATCAACGGTACCGAGGCCGGCGGCGTGACGGTCGAGACGATCGTCGAGGACGACGCGGGCAACCCGGAGCTCTCGCTCACCAAGGCGCGCAAGCTCGTCGAGTCGGACGGCGTCGACGTCGTCGTCGGCCCCCTGCTCGCGAACACGGCCCTCGCGACGGCGGCCTACACCTCGTCCGTCGGCATCCCGAACCTGCACCCCGTGGCCGCGGCCGACGACCTCACGCAGCGCGAGGCGAACGACCTCACGCTGCGCACGGGCTCGATGTCCGGCTCGCAGATGAACTACCCCGGGGGCCAGTGGGCCGCCGAGGAGGGCCACAAGACGGCCGTCACCCTGTGCCCGGACTACGCGTTCGGCTGGGAGTCCTGCGCGGGCTTCAAGCAGGGCTTCGAGGCCAACGGCGGCGAGGTCACCTCGCAGATCTGGTACCCGAACGGCACCTCGGACTTCGCGACGTACGTCTCGCAGATCCAGGCGGCCGGTGCGGACATCGCGTTCGTCGTGACGGCCGGTGGCGCGCCGGGACCGGACTTCCTGCGCTCGTTCATGGGCCTGGGGCTGACCGACTCCCAGGAGCTGCTCATGAACTGCTGCGCGATGGACCAGGCGACGCTGCGCGCGCTCGGTGACGAGGTGCTCGGCTTCAAGTCCATCTCCTACTGGGCCGAGGGTCGCGAGAGCCCCGTCGTCACGGAGTTCAACGAGGCCTACGGCGAGCGCTTCGAGGGCAAGATCCCCTCGGCCAACGTCGCGGGCGGCTACATGACCGCGAGCCTGGTGGCGAAGGTGCTCGAGGCGAACGGCCTGGTCACGGGTGCCGATCTCGTCACGGCGATCGGTGACGTGTCGTTCGACGACTCGGTGCTCGGCGCCGTCTCGTGGGACGAGTTCAACAACACCGTCGGCTCGGTCTACATCCGTGAGGTCCAGGAGCGCGACGGCAAGCTGTACAACGTGCCGATCAAGGAGTACCCGGCCGTCGACCAGTGGCTCGGTCTCGACCCCACCGAGTCGATGGCCCGGGAGACCTACTCGCAGAGCTTCCAGGGATAGGTGAGCATGTCTGTCACGGCGAAGGCCCCGGACCCGCAAGGGTCCGGGGCCCCCGCCCCCGTCCTCGTGGCGCAGGGGCTCGGCAAGAGGTACGGCGGCGTCCAGGCCGTCGACGGCATCTCGTTGACAATGCACGCGGGCGAGCGGATCGGCGTGATCGGTCCCAACGGCGCGGGCAAGACGACGCTGTTCAAGATGCTCGCCGGGGACGAGATGCCGACGGCCGGCACGGTCGAGATCTTCGGGCGGGACGTCACGCGGATCGGCACGGCCCGCCGCGCCCGGCTCGGGGTGGGGCGCACCTTCCAGGTGTCCAACCTCTTCAAGGACATGACGGTGCTCGACAACGCCCGCGTCGCGGCCCGCGGCGGCACGCCGCAGTCCCGCGTGTTCTGGCGTCCGCAGCGCGCGAACGACGAGGTCGCGGTGCGCGCCCGCGAGGCGCTCACGTCGGTGGGTCTCGCCGAGCGCCTCGAGGACACGGTCGCCGACCTCTCGCACGGCGAGCAGCGCCAGCTCGAGATCGCGATGGCGCTCGCGAGCCAGCCCAAGATCCTGCTCCTCGACGAGCCGGCCGCCGGGCTGTCCGCCGTCGAGCGCGCGACCCTCAAGGAGCTCATCTCCGCGCTCCCGCGCACGTTGCCCATCCTGCTCATCGAGCACGACATGTCCCTCGCGCTCGGGCTCACCGACCGCGTCATGTGCATGGAGAACGGTCGCCACGTCATCACCGGCACGCCCGACGAGGTGCGCGCGAACGAGACGGTCCGTGAGATCTACCTCGGAAGGCGAGACAAGAAGTGAGTCTTGAGGTCACCGACCTGCACGTCGGCTACGCCACGGCCCAGGTCCTCGACGGGGTCAACCTGACGGTCGCCGACGGCGAGCCCGTCGCGCTCCTCGGCCGCAACGGGATGGGCAAGACGACGCTCGTGCGGGCGCTGTGCGGCTTGCGGCCGCCGACGGTCTCGCGCGGGGCGGTCGTGCTCGACGGCGAGGACGTGACGCGCAAGTCCTCCTTCGCGATCTCCCGCGCGGGCATCGCCGTGGTCCCGCAGGGGCGCCGCGTGTTCGGTTCGCTCACGACGCTCGAGAACCTCACCGTGGTGCCGCGCTCGCGGGCCGCGGCGGCGAGCGAGCCGTGGACCGTCGAGCGCGTCTTCGACTTCTTCCCCCGGCTCGCCGAGCGGCAGCGCTCGATGGCGCGCTCGCTCTCGGGAGGCGAGCAGCAGATGCTCGCGATCGGGCGGGCCCTCATGACCAACCCGAAGCTCCTCGTCATGGACGAGCCGAGCGAGGGTCTGGCCCCCGCGGTGCTCGACGTCATCCAGGACCGGCTCGCGGGACTGCGCTCGGCGGGGCTGTCGATCCTCCTCGCCGAGCAGAACGTCGACCTCGCCCTCGACATCGCCGAGCGTGTCGTCATCATCGACGACTCGGGCCGTGACGCGTGGACCGGCACGGTCGCCGCGCTGCGCGCGGACCCGGCGCCTCTCGAGAAGTACCTCAGCATCTGACAGGAGCGATCCCGTGCCCACGACCCTTCCCCCCGGAGCGTTGCCCGCCGTCGACCTCGTCGTGCGCGGTGGGCGGATCTCGACCTTCGCGGAGCCGGGGCAGGGCCCGAGCGAGGTCGCGGCTCTCGCGATCGCGGGCGGCAAGGTCGTGGCGATCGGGTCCGACGACGACGTCGCGGCGTACGTCCCGCTCGCGGCGCGCGTGGTCGACCTGGGCGGCCGGCGGGTGCTCCCGGGGCTCAACGACTCGCACATCCACGCCGTGCGCGGCGGGGTCTCGTGGACACGCACCGTCCACTGGGAAGGGGTGCGCACGCTCGCCGAGGGGCTCGAGCTCGTGCGCGCCGACGCGGCGGCGCGGGCTCCGGGCGAGTGGGTCGCCGTCGTCGGCGGATGGCACTCCTCGCAGCTCGCGGAGGGCCGCGGACCCACGCGCGCCGAGCTCGACGCGGCCGCCCCCGACCACCCGGTCTACGTGCAGGAGCTCTACGACCGTGGCGTGCTCAGCACCGCGGGACTCGCCGCGTGCGGCTGGGACGACGCCTCCGCCGACCCACCGCGCGGGAGCCTCGAGCGCGCCGACGGGCGGCTCACGGGGGCGATCCACGGCGTCGGCGCGTTCTCCGTCCCGCTCGGGCTCGCGCTCGAGACGGCCGCCGGCGAGGACGAGGCCGGGGTCGTGGCGATGAACGCCGTCTTCGCCCGGCACGGGCTCACGGGCGTCGTCGACGGCGGCGGTCTGCTCGTCACCCCGCGCGACTACGACGCCCTGTACACCGTGTGGCGCGCGGGCGGGCTCGACGTGCGGTACCGGAACTTCGTCTCGGCGTGGGACCGCGGGGGCGAGGTGGGCAACATCGACGCGCTCACGCACCTCGTCCAGCCGGACAGCGGAGACGGCATGCTGCGCGTCGCCGGCGTCGGGGAGATCCCGCACCTGGGCTGCCACGACATGGAGGGTCTCGACGAGTTCTGCGTGCCCGACGCCGCGTTCGACGAGCTCGTCGAGGTCGTGCGGCTGTGCGCGCGACGCGGGTGGCGCATGAGCGTCCACGCGGTGCTCGACGCGACCCTCACGCGCATCCTCGACGCGTGGGAGCTGGTCGAGGCGGAGTCCGGTCTCGTGGCCGGGCGCGGGTGGTCGATCGTCCACGCGGACGAGGCCTCGCGGGGCAACCTCGAGCGGATCGCCCGCCTGGGTGTGGGGATCCTCGTGCAGAGCCGCCTCGTGCTCAAGGGCTCGGACTACGTCGAGGCGTGGGGGCCCGAGGCGACGACGACGGCGCCGCCGCTGGGTGACATGCGCGAGCTCGGCATCATGATCGGGGCGGGCACGGACGCGACGCGCGCCAACTGGTTCTCGCCGTGGGCCGCGATCTGGTGGCTCGTCACGGGCGGCACGCTCGACGGGCACGGGACGCGCGACGCGCGCCACCGCCTCGCGCGCGAGGACGCGCTCGCCGCCTACACGCGGGACGCCGCGTGGTTCACGGGGGAGACCGACCACCGTGGTCGGCTCCTCCCGGGCTACGACGGCGACCTGTGCGTCCCGAGCCTCGACCCCTTCGAGTGCGCCGACGACGATCTCGCGCGCATCATGTCCGACCTGACCGTCGTCGCGGGCCGCGTGACCCACGCGGCGAGCGACCTCGCCTGACCCCTACACCGAGCCTGGAGGTTCACCGTGTCCGAAGTCCCCGCCCCCCGACTGGTGGGCAACGCCGAGATCATCCACCACGACGGCTACGACGAGGCGATCAACAGCCCGTTCGTGCCCGCGATCCGCACCGTGAGCAATGCACGGCTCGTGTTCATCAGCGGGGTCATGGGTGCACCCGTCTACCACGACCACCCGCACGACCCGGCCGTGTTCGACGCGATGCCGATGGACGCCGCCGGGCAGGTGCGCAACGCCTTCCACCACCTCGACCTCGCGCTCGCGGCCTCGGGCTGCGAGCGGCACGACGTCGTCAACATGATCCGCTTCTTCTCGCACGTCGAGGAGGACCAGGACGTCGTCAACGCCTACCAGAAGGAGTGGTTCGGCGGGCACATCCCGACCAGCACCACCGTCGAGGTCGTGCGCTTCGCGACCGACCCTCGGTTGCGCCTGGAGTTCCACGTCGTGGCGGCCGCGCCCGGCGCCTAGACCGGTCCGCGGCCCGGGACACCCCCCCCGAGCCCGGCCGCGGACCTTGACTCATCTCGTCCTTACCCCCCACCATTGCAATCGATTGCTATTGATCGTTGCGGACCGTGCCCCGGCCCTCGCGCCGGATCACCTAAGGAGCACCAGTGACTGACACGAAGCCCACCGTCGGCTGGATCGGCGCAGGCCGGATGGGAATCCAGCTCGCCAAGCGCCTGCTCGACGCCGGGTACGACGTCGCCGTCTACAACCGGACGCGTGCCAAGGCCGAGCCGCTCACCGAGTTCGGCGCGAGCGTCGTCGACGCCCCCGTCGAGCTCGCGAGCCGCGACATCGTGTTCTCGATGGTCTCGGCGGACGCCGACCTCCAGCACGTCATGCTCGGCGAGGGCGGGCTCCTCACGGACCCCGAGCACGCGCCGTCGTTCGTCGGGGACGCCTCGACGGTGTCCGTCGGCGCGAGCGAGGTCGTGCGCGCGGCCGCCCAGGAGCGCGGCGTCGGCTTCCTCGCCACGCCCGTCTCGGGCAACCCCTCGGTCATCGCCGCGGGCAAGCTCACCGTGGCCGCCTCGGGCCCGCGCGAGGCCTTCGACGCCGTCGCACCGCTGCTCGAGACGTGGGGCCGCGGCGTGACGTACGTGGGCGAGGGCGAGGTCGCGCGCGTGGTGAAGATCGCGCACAACGTGTTCCTCGGCGTGGTCATCCAGTCGATGGCGGAGATCACGGTCCTCGCGGAGAAGGCCGGTGTGAAGCGCGCGGACTTCCTCGCCTTCCTCAACGACTCGGTCATGGGCTCGGTGTTCTCGGGCTACAAGACCCCCGCCCTCGTGAACCTCGACTTCACCCCGACGTTCACCAACGTGCTCCTCCAGAAGGACTTCGACCTCGGGCTCGCGGCCGCCAAGGAGCTCGGCGTCGTCATGCCCGTGGCGTCCGTGACGCGCAACCTCGTCGCGCAGGAGGTCGGCAACGGCAACATCCACGACGACTTCGCGACGCTCATCCTCACGGTCGCGCGCGCGTCGGGTCTCGAGCTCGTCTCGGAGGACGCCGACGTCACCGACGGGCTCGCGGCGGAGTGACGTCATGAGCCACCACCACCACGGCCAGGGCGGGGACCGGGCGTTCGAGCGCCCGAGCACCCGCCCGGCCGGGGTGCGCCCGCTCAGCGCCCCCGGTCAGGTCGCCGTCGACTACGAGCACCGCGTCGACTTCGACCGACTGCGCGGCTACCGGCTGGGCCGGGCGAAGGCGGCCCTCGAGGCGAGCGGTTGCGGCGCCTTCCTGCTGTTCGACTTCTACAACATCCGCTACACGACCCAGACGTGGATCGGCGGGGCGCTCGGGGACAAGATGATCCGCTACGCGCTCCTCCTGCCCGGCCAGGACCCGATCCTGTGGGACTTCGGCTCGGCGGTGCGCCACCACAAGCTCTACTCGGACTGGGTGCCGGACGAGAACTACCGGCCCGGCTTCCTCGGCTTCCGCGGCGCGGTGGCCCCCGAGGGCGGCGCGGACCTCATGAAGGACGCCGTCGCGGAGATCAAGTCGCTCCTCGTCGAGGCGGGCGTGGCGGACATGCCGCTCGGCATCGACATCGTCGAGCCGCCGTTCCTCTTCGAACTCGAGCGCCAGGGGATCCGCATCGCGGACGCCCAGCAGCACATGCTCGACGCACGCGTCATCAAGAACACCGACGAGATCATGCTGCTCAACCAGGCGGCCGCGATGGTCGACGGCGTCTACCAGGACGTCGTCGACGCGCTCCGCCCGGGCGTGCGCGAGAACGAGATCGTCGCGCTCGCCAACAAGCGGCTGTACGAGTACGGCTCGGACCAGGTCGAGGCCATCAACGCGATCTCCGGCGAGCGGTGCAACCCCCACCCGCACAACTTCACCGACCGCATCATCCGCCCGGGCGACCAGGCGTTCTTCGACATCATCCACTCCTACAACGGCTATCGGACGTGCTACTACCGCACGTTCGGCGTGGGGTGGGCGACCGAGTCGCAGCGCGACGCCTACACGCAGGCGCGGGAGTGGATGGACGCGGCGCTCGACGCGCTGCGCCCCGGGGTCGGTTCCGACGAGGTCGCCCAGGTGCTGCCCAGGGCGCAGGACTTCGGCTTCGACAACGAGCTCGCGGCGTTCGGCCTGCAGTTCGCCCACGGCCTCGGCCTGGGGCTGCACGAGCGGCCGATCATCTCGCGCCTCAACTCGCTCAAGGACCCCGTCGAGCTCCAGGCGGGCATGGTCTTCGCGATGGAGACGTACTGCCCCGCGAGCGACGGGGTGTCCGCGGCGCGCATCGAGGAAGAGGTGGTCGTCACCGACTACGGCATCGAAGTCCTCACGAAGTTCCCCGCGCAGGACCTCTTCGTGGCCAACCCGTACTGATGGGCATCACCGCGGGGCGCGTCGCGACGGACCGCCTGACGTTCGCGACGCGCTCCGCGGGGCACGGCGAGCTGCTCCTCCTCCTGCACGGCATCACGGCCGGTGCGGTGGTGTGGGACCCGGTGGTCACCGGGCTCGCGCGTCATTTCCGGGTCGTGGCGGTGGACCAGCGGGGGCACGGCGGCACGGGCGGGCCCGAGACCGGCTACGGTCCGCAGGACTACGTCGACGACGTCGGGGCGCTGCTCGACGTGCTCGGTCCGGCGCGGGCCGTCGTCGGCCACTCCCTCGGGGCGCGCAACGCGATCCTGGCCGGAGCCGCCTTCCCGGACCGCATCGGGGCCGTCGTCGCGGTCGACTACGCCGCGGGGATCGAGCCCGAGGTGTTCGCGCGGTTGCGCGCCTCGCGCCGCGGCGGCGAGGGAGTTCTCGCGAGCGAGGAGGACGTGCAGCGCGCCATCCGTGCACGGTCCCCGCTCTTGCCCGACGACGCCGTGGTGCGTCGGTCGCGGCACCTGTACTCGGTCGCCGACGGCGGGTTCGCCCCCCTCGCCTCGCCGTCGGCGATCGACCAGACCCTCGAGGCGATGGACGTCGACCTCGTACCCGCGCTCCGGGACTCGACCGTCCCGACCCTCATCGTGCGCGGCGGCGAGAGCCCGTTCCTCTCGGCGCAGGCCTACCGCTCGAGCCTCGCGCTGCGGGCCGGCATCGAGGGCGCCGTCGTCCCCGACACGGACCACTTCGTCCCCGAAGAGGCGCCCGACGCCGTGACGCGGCTCGTGCGCACGTTCCTCGCCTCGCGCTAGCCCGGGCTCGGGCGTGCGGCACCGGACGTGAGCGCGTCAGAGGGCGTAGTCGACCACGGCCTTGTCGACCGTGACCTGGGGGATGACCTCGCGCAGCACGCGCTGGTGATCGGGGTGCGACTGGTATCGCGCGAGCGCCTCCCACGAGTCGTGCTCGGAGGTGAGCGCGGCGTGCCAGTGGCCCGAGACGCCCGAGCCGTCGCCGTCGATGCGGAGCGACCTCAGGCCGGGGATGACCCCGACGAGGGGCTCGAGGGAGTCCCTCAGGCGCTCCGTCGCGGCGGCGCGCGCGGCGTCGTCGTCCCCTTGCAGGGTGAACAGCACGATGTGGCGGATCACGACACCTCCGTGAAGCAGTGGTCGATTCGACCCCCGGTGTTAAGCGGCACGGTACATTGCGTACCACGACTCAGGGGTGTGCAAGGAGGTTAGCGGTGACAGCGACCCAGATCGATCCGCGGACGCGCACCGCCCGGACCCTCCGTGGAGGCATCTCATGACGAGCCAGCTCGGCCAGCGCATCCGCGAGGCGCGCCTCGCCCGCGGGATGAGCCTGCGCGAGACCGCCGCCCAGGCGGGCGTCTCCCCGAGCCTGCTCTCGCAGGTCGAGACGGGCAAGGTGCAGCCGTCGGTCTCGACGCTGTACGCCGTCGTCACGTGCCTCGACCTGTCGATCGACGAGATCCTCGACCACCGTCCCTCCGCCGAGCCCGCCCGACGCCCCCGCCCGGGAGACCCCGTCCAGCGCGCCGCCCAGGCGCCGGAGATCCGCATGGAGAACGGCGTCACGTGGCACGGACTGGCCGTCATGAGCGCGGGCGACCACGTGGACGGCGTGCTCGCGACGTACGGCCCCCGCGCCGCGAGCTCGCTCGACGACTCCCACATGCGCCACGCGGGCGTCGAGTACGGCTACCTCATCTCGGGCGAGCTCACCCTCAAGCTCGACTTCGAGAGCTACGTGCTCAAGGCGGGCGACTCGTTCTGCTTCGACTCGATGCGACCCCACCTGTACGTCAACCACACCGACGCGGAGGCGCAGGGCATCTGGTACGTCGTGGGGCGTTCCGCGCAGGGCGGGGCCGACGGCGAGGAGACCGGCCCGCCGCGCACCGTGGTGGACGTCCTGGACGCCATGAGCCGCCTGCCCAACCCGCGCACTCGGCACCACTGACATCGGGAGGGCGCCTGGTGACACCGGGGTGCCCGGCGGAGCGGGGGTTGATGCAGGGATCTCGGCCCCTCGCTCCGCCGGGCGCGCCGTCACCTCACGCGCAAGGTCGTCTTCGCGGCGGAGGCATTGACGAGGAGCTTCTTGGACTTCGTGCTCGGGACGAACGTCACCTTGACCGCGTACCGACCCTTCGCGAGGGCGGGGAGCTTGACGGTGATCTTGCCCTTCGCCGAGGCCTTGAGCGTTGCCTTGACGGTCTTCTTCCCGTACTTGACCTTGACGGTGCCGTTCGGCTTGGGCATCCCGGCCGCAGCGACCGTGACCTTCACCTTGGCGCGCTTGCCGGCCTTCACGGGCTTCACCGTGGCGGTCACTGTCGGCTTCCCCTTGGTGACCTTCTTCGCCGCGGACGTCGCGACCCCGGGCTCGTATCCCTCACGGGTGGCCGTGACCCGCACCGAGATGCTCTGGGCGATGTCGCCCGCCGTGAGCGTGTACGTCGACGACGTCGCCCCCGAGACCGCCTTCCCTGCGCGCAGCCATTGGTAGGTCAACGTGACTCCCGAGGTGTCCCACGTGCCGGGGAGCGCCTTGAGGGCCGACCCGAAAGCGAAGGTCCCGCTCACCTGCGGAGCCGTCGTGGCCTTCGGCGCCGGCAGGCCTGCGACGGGTGCGGTGACCGCCGTCGTCACCGAGGCGCTCGGGACGTGCTCACGCGATCCGGTGACGCGAGCGGAGATGCGCTTGCCGCGGTCGGCCGCCGTCAGCGTGTAGCTCGAGGAGGTCGCCCCGGGGATCGCCGCGCCGTCGCGGAGCCACTGGACGCTCGTGGCGACGTTGAACATCGACCATGAACCTGTCGTGACCGAGAGCCGCTCGCCGATGGCGGGCTTCCCGCTGACCACGGGTGCCGTGACGGTGCTGAGCCTCGGCTCGGCGAACGAGGTGCGCAGCGCCAGGTGGATCGAGGACCCGGCACGCACGGGTGTCGCGAAGAGGTTCGACTCGATGAGCCCCGTGACGTTGGCGTGGTACGCGCCCCCCACAGACCGGGACGGGTTGTCGAACACACCGATCACGTAGTCCGAGCCGGGTCGCAGGTTGCCGATCGACACCACCCCCGCAGACTCCTCGGAGGCGTAGGCGAGCTCCATCTGCGCGACGCCCTCGAGGTCCGGCGTGGGCTCCATCGCATAGATGCCGAAGCTCCCGAGCTCCCAGTCGTAGCCGGTCGGGAGCGAGTAGGTGGCCGTGACGCTCGTCGCCACGACGGGGTCGATCGCCACGCCCGTCCGGGGAGCGGTCACGCCGACGGCGTCGTCGAGCATGGACCGGAGCTGCATCCCGGGGCCCGGGTAGTAGCCACCGAGGTATCCGTCGAGCTCGAGGGACAGCCCGAGTCGGTACGTCTCCCCCTCGACGAGGCCCTCGATCGTGTAGGAACCGTCCCCGAGAGGGTCCACCTCGGCGTACTCGATCAGGTACCACGAGCTGTACTCGGGCTTCCAGACGTAGGCGTCGACGGCGATCTCGTCATCCTCGGTGAGGCCCGGCGGCAGAGTGACCGTGCCGGAGATCGTCGCCTCGTCACCAGGGGCGGCGACGGCCGGGGCGGGCAGTGCTGCCGCGAGGAGCGCAGCAGCGGCGAGCGCGGCGAGGCGCGCGCGCGTCGGACGAGTTGGGGTCAAGTGATCCTCCCTAGGTGTCTGCAGGGCGCGACCGACGTGATCGCATGCTCGTTCATCGGTCTGAGCAGGGGCTTCGAGGAGCACGGCGCGCGCGGATCACCTGAAACGGTGAGGTGCAAGTCCCTCTTCGACCGCGTGGACCCCGGGGCAGTAGCGTGGTTCTCGAGGGCCAGCACCGTGAGGCTCACGACCCACCCTCACCCCGCCGTGCGGCGCAGCAGCGAGGAGGTTTCGTGGAGCAGGAGACGCAGTGGGACTTCGTCGGCACGCGCGTGCGCCAGGCACGGGTCGACGCCGGGATGACGGTGCGCGAGCTCGCGCGCCGCATCGGGGTGTCCGCGAGCCACGTGTCCCAGGTCGAGCGGGGGATCGGGGCGTTCTCCGTCCCGGCGCTGTACGCCGTGGCGCGTGAGCTCGACGTGTCGATGCACGCGCTGCTCGACCCGCCCGACCCCTCCTCCGCGCGCGACGCCCGCCCGGGGGCCGCCGTCGTCGACCTCGTCGCCGCCGGGATCGTGCAGCGCGCGGGCGACCACCCCTCGATCACGCTCGGTTCCGGCCCGCGCTGGAGCCGCCTGACCGCGGGGGGCGAGGAGAACGCCGAGTTCCTCGAGGTGGTCTACGCCCCGCGGACGGCACGGCCCGACGTCGAGATCCGGCACGAGGGCCGCGAGTACGGGATCGTCATCTCCGGCGAGCTCACGGTCGAGGTCGAGGGCGCGACCACGGCGCTGCGCCCGGGCGACTCGATCGTGTTCGACTCGGCGCGCCCGCACCGCTTCTGGAACGACTCCGACGGCGAGGTCCGGGCGATCTGGTTCGTCCGCGACACCCTGCCGGGCGAGTCAGTCCCCCACGCGTAGCCGGGTCAGTGCTTCCCGCCCGCGTCGATGAGGCGCTGGCGGGACGCCGCGATCTCGGCCTCGGCCTCCTCGCGGCCCACCCAGTGGGCGCCCTCGACGGACTTGCCGGGCTCGAGGTCCTTGTAGACCTCGAAGAAGTGCTGGATCTCGAGGCGGTGGAAGTCCGAGACGTCGTCGATGTCCTGGCGCCACGCGGCGCGCTGGTCGCCCGCCGGGACGCACAGCACCTTGTCGTCCCCGCCGGCCTCGTCACGCATGCGGAACATGCCCAGGGCCCGGCAACGGATCAGGCAGCCGGGGAACGTGGGCTCCTCGAGCAGCACGAGCGCGTCGAGCGGGTCGCCGTCCTCGCCGAGGGTGCCCTCGATGAAGCCGTAGTCGTCCGGGTAGCGCGTCGACGTGAAGAGCATGCGGTCCAGGCGGATGCGGCCGGTCTCGTGGTCGATCTCGTACTTGTTGCGCTGCCCCTTGGGGATCTCGATGGTGACGTCGAACTCCACGGTGGTCCTTCCAGCACGTCATGCAGATAAACGGGTGTCTGCGAACTAGTGTGACGCACGAGCGGGCCGCCCGGGCACCGCCGAGACAGGACGGAGCTGTGGTGCGGGTCCCACGCGGTACCGGAGGGCTGGCGTTCGCGCTCGTGCTCACGCTCGCCGGGGGGTACGCCGTCGGCGACCTCTTCGACCTCGTCCCCGGCCGCTTCACCCTCGCCCCCGTGCCTGTGGTCCCCGACCCGTTCCCGACCGCCCCCGGAGCCGTGGGCGCCACGGAGCTCGCGACGGCCCTCGACACGCTCTCCGACGCCGCGCCCGTCCCCGAGGCGCAGGTGGTCGCCGACCTCGTCACCGAGCTCGTGCACCACGAGTGGCTCGGCGGCGCCGACGGCGTGAGCGTCCTCGTGACGGACGTCATGACGGGCACGGTGCTCGCCGCGCACCGCGAGACGCAGCCCCGCGTCCCGGCGTCGACCATCAAGATCCTCACCGCGCTCGCGGCGCTCGACGCGCTCGGCCCCGAGGCGACGCTCCCCACGCGCGTGGTGCGCACGGCCGCGGACCAGATCACGCTCGTGGGCGGCGGGGACATGATGCTCGCCGCGGGGAAGGGGGACCCGCGGGCCGTCGACGGTCGCGCGGGCCTCGGTGACCTCGCGCGCACCACCGCGAGCCAGCTCCGCCTCGCCGGCCAGACCCGGGTGAGCCTGGACTTCGACGACTCGCTCTTCACGGGCGCCGCGCTGCACCCCGCGTGGGAGAGCTCGTACTTCAACGGTGGGTACGTCGCGCCCATCACCCCGCTCGCCGTCGCGCTCGGTGCGCAGCGCACCGACGTGCCCTACCCGCCGCGCTTCAGCGACCCGGCGCGCCACGCGGCCGAGGTGTTCGCGGCGGCGCTCGGGGAGCAGGGCATCGTGGTCGACGGCGCACCACGACGCCAGGACGCGCCCGACGACGCCCAGGAGATCGCCGTCGTGCAGTCCGCGACCGTCGCGGAGATCACCGCGTACATGCTCGTGCACTCGGAGAACACCGTCGCGGAGATGCTCGGGCGGCTCGCCGCGCTCGGCTCGGGTCTGCCGGGGAGCTTCGACGGCGCGGCGCAGGCGATGCGCAACGTGGTGGTCGACGCGGGGCTCGACCCGACGGGGCTCGAGGTCGTCGACGCGTCGGGGCTCGCGGCCTCGGCGGGCGTCCCGGCCACGGTCCTCGTGGGGCTGCTCGAACGGATCGGCCACCCCGACGGCGACCCGACGCTGCGGCAGGTGGCGCTCGGCCTGCCCGTCGCCGCGCTCGAGGGGACCCTGGCCGGTCGCTTCGGCGACGCGCCCGGGGCCGGCATGGTCCGCGCCAAGACGGGCTCGCTGCCGGACGTGACGTCGCTCGCGGGGCTCGTCCTCACCGCGGACGACCGCGAGCTCGCGTTCGTGGTGCTCGCCGACGCCACCGGACAGCCCGGCCAGCTCGGCCCCCGCAAGGCGATCGACCCGTTCGTCGACGCCCTGGCCGCGTGCGGCTGCTCCTAGGCTCCCGCCGGGCGGTTAGCGTGGAGGAGTGAGCGAACGCACCCGCACCCCCGCCGTGCCCGTCGACTGGGCCGCCGCGGGCACCATGGCGGCCCGGCTCGTGCGCCCCGGGCCGCGCGCGGGCCGCGAGGAGCTGGGCGACCTCGTCGGGTCGCTGCGCGAGGTGGGCCGCGCCGCCGCGGACCACATCACCGAGATCACCGGGCTCGAGCCCGCGGACGGGCGCGGCATCGCCGACGTGCCGCTCTCGACGGTCCTCGTGGTGGACCGCTCCTCGTGGGCGCGCGCCAACGCGCACGTGTTCTCGACCCTCGTGCCGGGCACGCTGCACCAGCGCGGTCGCAGCGCGGCGGGCTATGCGGGAGCCGCCCAGGTGGCGAGCGTGCTCGCGCTGCTCTCGGGCAAGGTGCTGGGCCAGTTCGACCCGTTCACCGCGCCCGGTCGCGGGCGGCTGTTCCTCGTGGCCCCCAACATCCTGGCCGTCGAGCGCGAGATGGCAGCCGAGCCCGCGGACTTCCGCTTGTGGGTCGCGCTCCACGAGCAGACCCACGCGCTGCAGTTCGCCGCGGCGCCGTGGCTCGCGGAGCACGTGCGCGAGCGCGCCTCGCGTCTCCTGGAGCTCACCAAGCAGTCCGACGACGACGGCGCCCCCGCCGGGCTCGGCGACCTCGTGGAACGCGTCACGCGGGTGCTCCGCGAGGCGTTGCGGGACGGCGGGGCGTCGCTCGACTCGGGCCCCGCGCTCGCGGGCGTGCTGGGCCGCGAGCAGGCCGAGGTCGTCACGGAGGTGGGTGCCGTCATGGCGCTCCTCGAGGGTCACGCGGACGTGACCATGGACGCCGTCGGCCCCGGCGTCGTGCCGTCGGTCGCGTCGATCCGCGCACGCTTCGACGCCCGCCGCGGCGCCGTGGGCTCCCCGCTCCAGCGCGTGCTGCGCCGCCTGCTCGGGCTCGACGCGAAGCTCGCGCAGTACCGCGACGGTGCGGCGTTCGTGCGGGCGGTCGAGAAGAAGGCGGGTCGCAACGCCGTCAACGCCGTGTTCACCGGCCCCGAGTCGCTCCCCACCCCGCGCGAGATCGCCGACCCGCGCGCGTGGGTGCGCCGGGTGCTGGGCTGACGCGCTGATGGCCGGGCCGCACCCCGACGTCGCGGCCGCGCGCCTCGCCGTGCGAACCGCCGTCGAGGACCTGCCGGGCGGCGCTCTCGTGCTCGTGGCGTGCTCGGGCGGGCCGGACTCGCTCGCGCTCGCGGCCGCGGCGGCGTTCGCGCTGCCCCGCGCGGGGCTGCGGGCGGGTGCCGTCGTGGTGGACCACGGGCTCCAGGAGGGCTCGGCCGACGTCGCCGCACGGGCCGCCGCGCAGTGCCGCGCGCTGGGCCTCGACCCGGTCGAGGTGCGCCGCGTCGAGGTCGGGGCGGCCGGCGGCATGGAGGCCGCGGCGCGCGACGCCCGCTACGGCGCGCTCGACGAGGCGGCGGCGAGGCTCTCCGCCGCGGCCGTGCTGCTGGGCCACACGCTCGACGACCAGGCCGAGACCGTGCTGCTGGGCCTCGCGCGCGGCTCGGGGGCGCGCTCGCTCGCGGGCATGGCCGCCGCCCGGGGGATCCTGCGCCGCCCGCTGCTCGGCATGCGCCGCGCCCAGCTCCTCGAGGTGTGCGCCGCGGCGGGCCTCGACCCGTGGCACGACCCCACCAACACCGACCCGCACGGACCGCGCCGCTCCGCCCTGCGCGCCCGGGTCATGCCCGCGCTCGCGGAGGTGCTGGGCCCCGGGGTCCCCGAGGCGCTCGCGCGCACGGCCGCCCAGCTCCGCGAGGACGCGGAGGCGCTCGACCCGCTCGCGGCGCGGCTCCTCGAGGACGCCACGAGGGCCGACGACGGCGCACCCCGGGGCGACGGTCCCCGCGAGGCCGCCGTCGGGCAGCGGTACGACGTCGCCACCCTCGCTGCCGAGCCGCCCGCGATCCGCCGTCGGACCCTGCGCCTCGCGGCCCTCGCCGCGGGAGCCGGTGCGGGAGCCCTCTCGCGCGAGCACGTCCTCGCCCTCGACGCCCTCGTGGTGGCCTACCGCGGGCAGGGACCGGTTGCGCTGCCGGACGGGGCGAGGGGCCAGCGGGAACGTGGCATGCTGATCCTCTCCGGGCCGGAGGTCGGTCCGTAGGAACCCGAGGGAGCTGTGCTGTGGACCAGTCCGACGTCGGTCAGGACATCGAGAAGGTGCTCGTCACCGCGGAGCAGCTCTCGGCGCGGCTCGACGAGATGTCGGTCGACATCGACGCCGACTACCGCGGCAAGGACCTCCTCCTCGTGGGGGTCCTCAAGGGCGCCGTCATGGTCATGGCGGACCTCGCGCGGCGCCTGCACCACGACGTCCAGATGGACTGGATGGCCGTGAGCTCCTACGGCTCGGGCACGAAGTCCTCCGGCGTGGTGCGCATCCTCAAGGACCTCGACACGGACCTCACCGGCCGCCACGTGCTGATCGTCGAGGACATCGTGGACTCGGGCCTGACGCTCTCGTGGCTGCTGTCCAACCTGCGCTCGCGCGGACCGGCGTCCGTGGAGGTCGCGGCGATGCTCCGCAAGCCGGACGCGGCCAAGGTCGAGGTGGACGTGAAGTACGTGGGCTTCGACATCCCGAGCGAGTTCGTGGTCGGCTACGGCCTCGACTACGCCGAGCGGTACCGCACTCTGCCGTTCGTGGGCACCCTCGCGCCGCACGTCTACCAGTCCTGACGTGCCTCCCGGGGCGGTGCAGCCCTGGGCGAACACTCCGGGAACGTCCAGCATCAGCGTGTAGCGTCGCGGTGTTGACTGACCCTACGGAGGGATGGGCCTGGGCCCGACGGCGATGAATCTCAAGCGACTTGCCCGCGGACCGATCCTCTGGATCGTGCTCGCCGTCATCATCCTCGCGATGGCCGCGTCCGCGCTGACCGCGCCGAGCGTCGCGCGCATCGACACCTCGGCGGGCCTCGAGCTCCTCGCGGGGGACAAGGTCGAGCAGGTGCGCATCACCGAGGGCGTGCAGCGCGTCGACCTCACCCTCACCGAGGACTACGTGGTGGGCGAGGACAACAAGGGCAAGAACCTGCAGTTCTTCTACGTCACGCCGCAGGGCGAGATGGTGGTCAAGGCGATCGCGGACGCGGACCTCGACAAAGGCTTCAACTCGGACGTGCCGCAGACCACGTGGTGGGCGTCGCTGCTGCAGATCATGCTGCCGTTCGTCATCATCATCGCGCTGTTCTGGTTCCTCATGAGCTCGATGCAGGGCGGCGGCTCGCGCGTCATGCAGTTCGGCAAGTCGCGCGCCAAGCTCGTCTCGAAGGAGTCCCCGCAGGTCACGTTCGCGGACGTCGCGGGGGTCGACGAGGCGCTCGAGGAGCTCAGCGAGATCAAGGAGTTCCTGCAGGAGCCCGCGAAGTTCCAGGCCGTCGGTGCCAAGATCCCCAAGGGCGTGCTGCTGTACGGCCCCCCGGGCACGGGCAAGACGCTCCTCGCGCGCGCCGTCGCGGGCGAGGCGGGCGTGCCGTTCTACTCGATCTCCGGCTCGGACTTCGTCGAGATGTTCGTGGGCGTCGGCGCGAGCCGCGTGCGCGACCTGTTCCAGCAGGCCAAGGAGAACGCGCCGGCGATCATCTTCGTGGACGAGATCGACGCCGTGGGCCGCCACCGTGGCGCGGGCCTGGGCGGCGGCCACGACGAGCGCGAGCAGACCCTCAACCAGATGCTCGTCGAGATGGACGGCTTCGACGCCAACGCGAACGTCATCCTCATCGCGGCCACCAACCGCCCCGACATCCTCGACCCCGCGCTGCTGCGCCCGGGCCGCTTCGACCGCCAGGTGGCCGTCGAGCCGCCCGACCTCAAGGGCCGCCACCGCATCCTCGAGGTGCACGCGAAGGGCAAGCCCATGTCGCCCGACGTCGACCTCGAGGCGATCGCGCGCCGCTCGCCCGGCTTCACGGGCGCGGACCTGGCGAACGTGCTCAACGAGGCGGCCCTCCTCACGGCCCGGCAGAACGGCCAGATCATCGACGACACCGCGCTCGACGAGGCGATCGACCGCGTCATCGCCGGCCCGCAGAAGCGCACGCGGATCATGAACATCAAGGAGACCAAGATCACCGCGTACCACGAGGGCGGCCACGCCCTCGTCGCCGCGGCGCTGCGCTACACGGACCCGGTCACGAAGGTGACGATCCTGCCGCGCGGGCGCGCCCTCGGCTACACGATGGTCATGCCCACCGAGGACAAGTACTCCACGACCCGCAACGAGCTGCTCGACCAGCTCGCCTACGCGATGGGCGGGCGCGTGGCCGAGGAGCTCGTGTTCCACGACCCCACCACGGGGGCGTCCAACGACATCGAGAAGGCGACCGCGATCGCCCGCAAGATGGTCACGCAGTTCGGCATGAGCGCCACGGTGGGGCCCGTGAAGCTGGGCCAGGACTCCGGCGAGGTGTTCCTCGGCCGGGACATGGGGCACCAGCGCGACTACTCCGAGTCCGTCGCCTCCCGCGTGGACGTCGAGGTGCGCGCCCTCATGGACTTCGCGCACACCGAGGCGTGGGAGGTGCTCACCGAGTACCGCGACGTGCTCGACACCCTCGTGCTCGAGCTGCTCGAGAAGGAGACGCTCAACCAGGCCGAGCTCGCCGAGATCTTCGCGCCCGTCGCGAAGCGCCCCGAGCGCGAGGTGTGGCTCTCGAGCGAGGAACGCGCCGTCTCCGACCGCCCGCCCGTGCTGACGCCCGCCGAGCGCGCCGCGCTCGCCGAGGGCACGAACGGCACCGCGGGGTCCGACGACGGCGCCCCCGGGCAGGACGACCCGCTCGCGGAACCCACGTCCCCGCCACCGGTGATCGTCGAGCCGAAGGACGAGGCGTGAGCCCCGACCAGACGCCCCCGGGTCCCCCGCCGGGCTTCGACGGCCCCCGCGTCGAGGCGGCGGTGCGCGAGCTGTTGCTCGCCGTCGGCGAGGACCCGGACCGCGAGGGCCTGCGGGAGACTCCCGCCCGCGTCGCGCGTGCGTACGCCGAGACCTTCGCCGGACTCGGGCAGGACCCGCGCGACGCCCTCAGCGCGACCTTCGACGTGGAGCACGAGGAGATGGTCCTCGTCAAGGACATCGACGTGTACTCCACGTGCGAGCACCACCTGGTGCCGTTCCACGGCGTCGCGCACGTCGGCTACATCCCCTCGGGCGGCAAGGTCACCGGCCTGAGCAAGCTCGCGCGGCTCGTGGACGTCTTCGCCCGGCGGCCGCAGGTGCAGGAGCGCCTCACGGCCCAGGTGGCGGACGCCCTCGTCGAGGTGCTCGCCCCGCGCGGCGTGATCGTGGTCATCGAGTGCGAGCACCTGTGCATGTCGATGCGGGGCGTGCGCAAGCCCGGCTCGAAGACGGTCACCTCGGCCGTGCGCGGGCAGATGCGCAACCATGCCACGCGCGCCGAGGCGATGGGCCTCATCATCGGCCGCTGAACCGCCCCCGCACGCTCCTGGCCGCACCGACGCACCCCTAGGCTGAGCCCGTGACCACCGGTACCGTCCCGGCCCGCCCCGCACCGCTGCCCGCGAGCCTCGCCGCCGAGCGCACCCTCGTGATGGGGGTCGTCAACGTCACCCCCGACTCGTTCTCCGACGGTGGCCGGTGGTTCGAGCCCGGCGCGGCGATCGACCACGGGCTGCGGCTCCTCGCGGACGGCGCGGACCTGCTCGACGTCGGCGGCGAGTCGACGCGCCCCGGCGCGCGGCGCGTGCCCGTCGAGGTCGAGCTCGAGCGCGTGCTCCCCGTGATCGACGGTCTCGTCGCGGCAGGCGCGACCGTGAGCATCGACACGACGCGCGCCGCCGTGGCCGAGCAGGCCGTGGGGCGCGGTGCGGTGATCGTCAACGACGTCTCGGGCGGACTGGCCGACGACGCGATGCACGCGACCGTGGCGCGCCTGGGCACCGTCTACGTCGCGATGCACTGGCGCGGGCACGCCGACGTCATGGACACCCTGGCCACGTACGACGACGTCGTCACGGACGTGCGCCGCGAGCTGGCCCAGCGGGTCGCCTCGCTGCGGGCCGCCGGGGTGCGCGACGCGCAGGTCGTGCTCGACCCGGGTCTCGGCTTCGCCAAGCCGGGCGAGGACAACTGGCCGCTGCTCGCGCGCCTCGACGAGCTCGTCGCGGACGGCTTCCCGGTGCTCGTCGGCGCCTCGCGCAAGAGGTTCCTGGGCCACCTGCTCGCGGGGCCCGACGGCGAGCCCGCACCGCCCGACGCGCGCGACCGCGCCACCACGGCCGTCACGGCGCTCGCCGCGTCCGTGGGAGCGTGGTGCGTGCGCGTCCACGAAGTGGCAGGCTCTGCAGACGCGGTGCGCGTCGCCGCGGCGTGGCGCGGGGGGCACAGCGAACCGAACCGTGCAGGAGGAACGCCATGACACCGACGTCCTTCGGTCCCGTGACCGACGAGACCGGTCGCCGGCTGGACCAGGTGCGTCTCTTGGGGCTCGAGGCGCGCGGGTACCACGGCGTGTTCGAGCACGAGAAGAACGAGGGGCAGACGTTCCGTGCGGACGTCGTGCTGCACGTCGACACGCGTCCCGCCGCCGCGAGCGACGACCTCGCGGACGCGCTCGACTACTCCGTGCTCGCCGAGCAGGTCGTCGCGGTGCTCACCGGGGCGCCGGCGGACCTCATCGAGACCGTCGCCGAGCGCATCGCCGCCGTCGCGCTCGCGGCCCCCGCGGTGCACGCCGTCGACGTCGCGGTCCACAAGCCGCACGCGCCGATGCTGCTCGCGTTCTCCGACGTCGTGGTGGCGGTGCGGCGCGACCGCGCGAACCCGCCCGTGGTAGCCGTGGACGCGCACCTCGCACGCCGCGCGGCGGTGCACGACGGGCCCGTCGAGGTGCCCGCGCTCGAGCCGTTCCTCGGGGCACCCTCGCCGGAGCCGGAGCCGGAGCCGGAGCCGGACCCCGAGCCGGAGGAGCGGGCCCCCGACCGCCTCGACGACCGCCCGCTCGAGGCCGTCGAGGTGGTGCTCGCGCTCGGCTCGAACCTCGGCAACTCCCAAGAGGTGCTGCGCTCGGCCGTGAGCGCGCTCGCGGCGGTCCCCGGGCTCGAGGTGCACGATGTCTCACCGCTCGCCCGCACCGTGGCCGTGGGTGGTCCCGCGGGCCAGCCGGACTTCCTCAACGCCGTCGTCCTCGCCCGCACCACGCTCGCCCCGCGCGAGCTGCTGCACGCCACGCAGGGCATCGAGAACGAGCACGGCCGGGTCCGCGAGGAGCACTGGGGCCCGCGCACGCTCGACGTGGACATCGTCCAGTTCGGCACCGTCGTGGCGTACTCCGAGGACCTCGAGCTACCGCACCCGCGCGCCCACGAGCGGGCGTTCGTGCTCCAGCCGTGGGCAGAGGTGGACCCGCACGCCGTGCTCGCCGGGCTCGGCGGGGGACCGGTCGAGGCGCTCGCCGCGACGGCCCCCGACAGGGACGGCCTGCGCTGGATGGCGCTCGACTGGCTGGCGCCGCGCGAGGCGTGATGGCGTCCACCCGGTGGCAGGCGGTCGTCCTCGCGTTCCTCGGTGCGGGGATCGCGGGGTGGCTGGTCTGGTCCGTCGTGGTGGGCCGCGGCGGCCTCCCGCCGAGCGTCCCGTGGACCGTCGCGGCGGTGCTCACGCTCATCGCGGGGATCGTGCTGCGGCTCGGCCTGCAGGTGCGCCAGTACCAGCGCGGCAAGAAACCGGACCTCGACCCGCTCCGGGCGGCCCGCACGGCGGTGCTCGGCAAGGCCTCCGCGTACACGGGCGGCCTCCTCGCGGGCTGGTACGGCGCGCAGCTGCTCGTGCTGCTCGCGGACCTCGCGAACGAGCCGTTGCGCGCCGGGGCGCTCGCGGCGGGCGGCGCGACGCTCGCGGCCGTGGTTCTCGCCGTCGTCGGACTCGTCGTGGAACGCTTCTGCCGCCTGCCCCCGCCGAGCGACGAGGCCCAGGCCGGCGGGGAGCCGCACCCCGCCTGAGACGGCCCGGAGGGCACCCGCGGCGGCGGTGGCAGGATGGGCGCATGAGCGCAACCGACGTGTCGCCGTTCTCGCCCCCGGGGGTCGACTTCACCGGGGTGTCCGACGCCCTGATCAAGGTCCGGGTCATCCTGAGCAGCATCTGGCTCGGTGGGCTCGCCGTCGTCGGCGCGGTGATCGCCGTCCTCACGAAGGCCGCGTGGGTGTGGGCGTTCCCGGCCGTCCTCGTCGCCTTCTTGCTGTGGGCGCTGTGGCTCATCCCTCGTCAGGTGCGCGCGATCGGCTACGCCGAGCGCGACGACGACCTGCTGATCCGCAAGGGCATCCTGCTGCGCTCGATGGTGGTGGTGCCGTACGGGCGCATGCAGTACGTGGACGTCAACGCGGGCCCGATCGCGCGCTCGGTCGGCATCGCGAGCCTGCAGATGCACACCGCGTCCGCGAGCACCGACGCGTCGATCCCCGGGCTGCCCGCCGCGGAGGCGGCACGGTTGCGCGACCAGCTCGCCTCGCGCGGGGAGTCGCGCCGGAGCGGGCTTTGAGCACCGGACCCGTGGGGGAGGTCGCGCCGTCGGGCACCGTGACCGAGGACGGGCTCGAGTGGCGGCGTATGCACCCCGTGACGCCCGTGATCCGTTCGTGGAAGGCGTTCGCGGGCATCATCGCGATCGGGGCGTGGCGCTTCACGGACGACTTCTCGACCACGCGGGACTTCGTCGCGGACGGGGGCTGGCGCTTCGTGCTCGCCGGGGTGGGCGTCGTCGTGCTCGTCGCGGCGGTCTACTCGGCGCTTGCGTGGCGGGTCACGCGCTTCGCGGTGGGCGAGGAGGCCGTGCACCTCAACTCGGGCATCGTGTTCCGCCAGCAGCGCCAGGCGCGCCTCGACCGCTTGCAGTCCGTGGATGTGGTGCGACCCTTGCTCGCGCGGCTCGCGGGCCTGTCCCAGCTCACGCTCGAGGTCGCGGGCGCCGTGGACTCCAAGGTCGAGCTCGCGTTCCTCAAGGACGAGGAGGCCGTGGCGCTGCGCGCCGAGCTGCTCGCGAAGGCGGCCGGGGTGCGCCGCGCGGCCCCCGCGGGTCTGACGGCGGAGGGCGGGCCGACGGCGGACGCCGTGGCGATCGTGCCGGAGCCGGTCGAGGAAGCCCCCGAGCGCACCGTCATCGAGGTGCCCGTGCGGCGGCTGATCGGCTCGATCGCGCTGTCCGGGGTGGCCGTCGCCGCCGTGCTCGTGATCCTCGGGCTGCTCGGCACGCTCGTGCTCACGTTCACCGGTCGGGTGGACCTCACGGACGTGGTCTCGGGCAACCTCGTGGTGCTCGTCCCCGCGGTGCTCGGCGTCGCGAGCGTCGCGTGGTCGCGTTTCTCGGGCGGGTACGGCTTCCGCGCCGCGATCTCCCCGGACGGCATCCGGCTGTCCCGCGGCCTGCTCGAGACGCGCGCGCAGACCATCGCGCCGGGGCGCATCCAGGCGATCGAGCTCACGCAGCCGCTGCTGTGGCGCAAGGCCGGCTGGTGGCGCGTGCGCATGAACGTCGCGGGCTACGGGATGGCCACCGAGGAGGCCTCGACCACGCTGCTGCCCGTGGGCGACGTCGACGAGACGCTGCTCGCGTGCTGGCTCGTGCTCCCGGACCTCGGCACCGAGGACGCGGTCGGTGCGCTCACGGCGGCCATGACGGGCTCGGGCGAGGCGGCGGGCTTCACGCTGATCTCCCGGCGCGTGCGCTTCCTCTCGCCGCTGGTGTACCGCCGCAACGGGTTCCTCGTGACCGAGCGTGCGCTCGTGCTGCGCCACGGGCGGTTGCGGCGGGTGGTGCAGATCGTGCCGCACGAGCGCACGCAGTCGCTCGGCCTCGACCAGGGGGTGCTCGCGCGGGCGCTCAAGGTCGCCCACTTCACGCTCCACTCGGTCGCCGGGCCCGTGCGACCCGCCATCCAGGACCTCGACCTCGACGTCGCGCACCGCCTCATGCAGGACCAGGCCGCGCGGGCCCGCCAGGCGCGGGCGCTCGACCGCCCCGAGCGGTGGATGGAGCGATGAGCCCCGACGCACCGGGCCGCCTCGGCATCGGCGTGGTGGGCGCGGGGCGCGTCGGGGCCCCGCTCGCGAGCGCGCTGCGGTCCGCGGGGCACGCCGTCGTCGGCGCCTCGGGCAGCTCGCCCGCGACCCTCGAGCGCATCGAGTCCCTCTTGCCGGCCGTCCCCGTGCTCGACGTCCCCGAGGTGGTGCGCCGTGCCGAGCTGGTGCTCCTCACGGTGCCCGACGACGACCTCGCGGGCGTGGTCGGCGGACTCGCCGCGACGGGGGCGTGGCAGGCCGGTCAGCTCGTGGTGCACACCGCCGGCCGCTACGGCTGGAAGGTCCTCGAGCCCGCGCGCGCGGCGGGGGCGATCCCGCTCGCGATCCACCCGGCCATGACGTTCACGGGCACGAGCCTCGACGTGCAGCGCCTCGTGGGGGCCGTGTTCGCCGTGACCGCGCCCACGCCCGTGCTGCCGATCGGCCAGGCCCTCGTGGTCGAGGTCGGGGGCGAGCCCGTGGTGGTCGCCGAGGAGTCGCGCGGGCTGTACCACGCGGCCCTCGCGCACGCCGCCAACCACCTCGTCGTGCTCGTCGCGCAGGCCGCGCAGGCGCTCGCCGCGGCGGGGGTCGAACGGCCCGGGCGCACGCTCGAGCACCTCGTGGTCGCCGCGCTCGACGAGGCGCTGCGGGCCGAACAGCTCGACCCGCCGCGCGAGGGCGCCGAGGGCGGCCCCGGGGCCATCTCCGCGCTCACCGGGCCCGTGGTGCGCGGGGACGTGGGGACGGTGCGCGAGCACCTCGACGTGCTCGGCTCGCTCGGCCTCGCCTCCGCCGCCGATCTCGCGCCGAGCTACCGCGTGCTCGCCCGCTCGGCCGCCTCGCGGGCGCTCGCCGCCGGGCGCATCGGCCCCGACGCCGCCGCGGCGCTGCTCGACGTGCTCGAGGCACCGGCCGGCCCGTCCGCCGTCGGCCCCGCACCCTCGCCCGGAGACCCCGCATGACCCACGCCCCGCTCCTCGTCACGGACCGCGCCGGCCTCGCCGCCGCGCTCGCGGCCCGGCCCGGCCGCCGCGCCGTCGTCATGACCATGGGCGCCCTGCACGCCGGGCACCTCGCGCTCGTCGAGCGGGCCCGCGAGGTCGCCGAGGTGGTGGTCGTGACGATCTTCGTCAACCCGCTGCAGTTCGGGGCGGGCGAGGACCTCGCCAGGTACCCGCGCGACCTCGACGGGGACCTCGCGCGCCTCGCCGGGGTGGGCGCCGACGTCGTCTTCGCCCCCACGCCCGACGTCGTCTACCCGGACGGCGACCCGGCCGTGCGCGTCAGCGCGGGCCCCTTCGGCGAGGTCCTCGAGGGCGCGTCCCGGCCGGGGCACCTCGACGGCGTGCTCACCGTGGTGCTCAAGCTGCTCCACCTCACGGCCCCCGACGTGGCGCTGTACGGGCGCAAGGACGCCCAGCAGCTCGCGGCCATCACGCGCATGGTGCGCGACCTCGACGCCGGGGTCGAGGTGCTCGGGGTCGAGACGGTGCGCGAGCCGGACGGGCTCGCCCTGAGCTCGCGCAACGCGTACCTGACGCCCGCCGAGCGCGAACGCGCCCTCGTGCTGTCGCGCGCCCTGCGGGCCGGTGCCGGTGCCGCCGGGGCCGGTGCGGACGCCGTGCGGGCCGCGACGCGCGCGGTCCTTGCCGACGCCGAGTCGCGGTGGGCCGACGTCGTCGTCGACTACGCCGCCCTCGTGGACCCCGCCACCTTCACGGACGTCCCCGCCGGGTGGCGCGGCGAGGCCGTCCTCGCGCTCGCCGTCCGTGTGGGCACCACCCGACTCATCGACAACACGACCATCGAGCTGGAGGCCGAGTGAGGCTGCGCACCATGATGACCGGCAAGATCCACCGGGCGACCGTCACGGCCGCGGACCTGCACTACGTGGGCTCCGTGACCGTCGACGCGGCGCTCCTCGAGGCGGCGGACATCCTGCCCGGCGAGCAGGTGGACATCGTGGACGTCACCAACGGTGCGCGCCTGTCCACCTACACGATCGCGGGCGGGCCGGGGGAGCTGTGCGTCAACGGGGCCGCCGCGCACCTCGTGCACCCCGGGGACACGGTCATCCTCATCGCGTACGGGCAGGTGCCCGACGACGAGGCCCGGTCGCTCGAGCCGCGCGTCGTGTTCGTGGACGCCGAGAACCGGGTGGTCGAGGTCTCCGCCGACGCCGGGGGAGTGCCCGCGGGGTTCGGGCTGCGTCCGAGCGGGGTGCGGGCCGACGGCGGCTCGCCCGCGGACCGGGCACCCGGTGCGCTCGTGGGCGGCGCGCGATGACCCGGCTCGCCACCCACCTCGCGGCACCCGCGCCGGGATGGGTCACCGAGGCGGACGTCGTCGTCGTCGGTTCCGGCGTCGCGGGACTGACCGCGGCGCTCGAGCTGCGCACGCGCGTGCCCAAGGTGCTGCTCGTGACCAAGGGCCCGCTCGCCTCGGGCTCGACCGTGTGGGCGCAGGGCGGCATCGCGGCGGCGCTCGACCCGAGCGACTCGCCCGCCGCGCACCTCGAGGACACCCTCGTGGCGGGCGCGGGGCTGTGCGACCGGCGGGCCGTCGAGGTGCTCGTCACCGAGGGTCCCGCCCGGGTGCGCGAGCTCATGGCGCGCGGCGCCCACTTCGACCTCGCGGCCTCGGGGGACGTCGCGCTCACGCGCGAGGGCGGGCACCACGCGGACCGGATCGTGCACGCGGGCGGCGACGCCACGGGGGCCGAGGTCTCGCGCGCGCTCGTGGCCCAGATCGAGGCGGTGCGCGCGGACCCGGGCATCGAGGTGATCGAGCACGGGCTCGTCCTCGACCTGCTCACCGCCGCGCCGGGGCCCGACGGGCGGCCCGGGCCCGTGTGCGGCGTGACCCTGCACGTCATCGGGGAGGGCTCGCGCGACGGTGTGGGTGCGGCGCTCGCCCGCTCCGTGGTGCTCGCGACGGGCGGGATCGGGCAGGTGTTCCGCTCCTCGACCAACCCCGCGCTCGCCACGGGTGACGGCATCGCCGCGGCGCTGCGCGTCGGTGCGGCGGTGGGGGACATCGAGTTCGTGCAGTTCCACCCCACCGTGCTGTGGCTCGGGGAGGGCGTGCGCGGGCAGCTCACGCTCGTCTCCGAGGCCGTGCGCGGCGAGGGGGCGGTGCTGCTCGACACCGACGGCGTGCGCTTCATGCCGGAGATCCACGAGCTGGCCGAGCTCGCGCCGCGCGACGTCGTGGCGCAGGCCATCGTGGCGCGCGCCCACGAGACCGAGTCGGACCACGTCTGGCTCGACGCGCGCCACCTCGGCGCCGAGTTCCTGCGCGGCCGCTTCCCCACCATCTACGAGCGGCTCCTCGAGCACGGCATCGACCTCACCACGGACCTCGTGCCCGTCGCGCCCGCCCAGCACTACCACTCGGGCGGCGTCGTGACGGACCTCGACGGGCGGGCGACGGTCGAGGGCCTGTACGCGGTGGGCGAGGTCGCGTGCACGGGCGTGCACGGGGCCAACCGGCTCGCGTCCAACTCGCTGCTCGAGGGTCTCGTGTTCGCGCACCGGGCGGCGCACGACATCGCGGCGCGCGTGGCCGACGGCGCGCTCCCGCGGCGCGAGCCCGTCGAGCGGACCGGTCCGGGCGCGCTCGTGGCCGCCGCGGCGCGCTCGCGCATCCAGCACCTCGCCTCGGCCGGGCCCGGTCCCGTGCGCTCCGCCGGCGGGCTGGTCGCCGCTGCCGCCGGGCTCGCGACCGTCCCCACCGACGCCCACGAGCACGTCGACATCCAGGCCGCGCCGCAGACCGCCGAGTGGGAGACCACGAACGTCCACCAGGTCGCGACGGTCCTCACCGCGGCGGCGCTCGAGCGGGAGGAGAGCCGCGGTGGCCACCTGCGCACCGACTTCCCGGACCCGTCCGAGGCGTGGCGCGTCCGCCTCGAGGCCACCCTCGACCCCGACGGCACCCTCGCGCTCGCCCGCACCGAGCTTCCCTGACCTGCCGCCCGCGCGCCCGCACCCGGCTCCCTGACCTGCCGCCCGCTGACCCGCCGCGCGGCCCAACCGCGCACATGGGGGTGTTGTCTCTTCGCGACGGAGGCTGTGGCTGGAGTGGCCAATGTGGCACATGTGGCGACTCATGTGCCCCAGCAGTCACAGGAGTCACGCCGCCCGTCGCGAAGAGACAGCGATGAGGCCGCTTGCTCCGGAATCCGCTGCCCGGCCAGTCCTGCCCTGCTCGCCGTCCTGCCGCGCCCGGGGGTGTCGCGCACCCGGCGGGGGTGTCTCTTCGCGACGGGGGCTGGGGGCGGAGTGGCCAATGTGGCGCATGTGGCGACTCACGCGCCCCAGCAGTCACGGGAGTCACGCCGCCCGTCGCGAAGAGACAGCGATGGGCGGGGCGGGGCTGGGGGCGGACCTGGCGGTAGCGTGACGCGGGTGAGCGTGAACGTGACGAGCGCGTCCGACGACGACGGCAGCCGGGCGACCGAGCGAGACGGCCGGAAGGTCGAGCGAGTCGCGCGGGCGACCGAGCGAGACGGCCTGGCGCCGGGCGCGCTGGACGCCGGGTGGCTCGAGCGCACCGTGCGGGTCGCGCTCGACGAGGACCTCGGCCCCGCACCGGGCCGCGACGTCACGACGCAGGCCACCGTGCCCACCTCGTCCCGCGGCACGGCGCACCTCGTCGCGCGTGCGGCGGGCGTCGTGGCCGGGCTCGGCGTGGTCGAGGAGGTCCTCGCGCAGGTCGCGTCGCGTCTCGGGCTCGAGGTGCCTCGGGTCGAGCCGAGGGCCGACGACGGCGCCCGCGTGCAGCCCGGCGACGTCGTTGCCGTCCTCGACGGCTCGGTCCAGGTGCTCCTCGTCGCGGAACGGACCCTGCTCAACCTCGTGTGCCGCGCCTCCGGCGTGGCGAGCCACACGCGCCGCTTCGCGGACGTCCTCGCGGGCACCGGGGCGCAGGTGCTCGACACCCGCAAGACCACCCCGGGGCTTCGCGAGCTCGAGAAGTTCGCGGTGCGCGCGGGCGGCGGGACCAACAAGCGCATGGGCCTGTACGACGTCGCGATGATCAAGGACAACCACATCGTGGCGACAGGTTCGGTCACGGCCGCGATCGAGGCGGTCCGCGCGCGGTTCCCCGACGTCGCGATCCAGGTCGAGGCGGACACGCTCGCCCAGGCTGTCGAGGCCGTCCAGGCGGGCGCCGAGTTCCTGCTGCTCGACAACATGGACCCCGACGTCCTCGCCCCCGTCGTGGAGGCGGTCCGCGCCCTGGAGCCCGCCGTCGGGCACGTCGAGCTCGAGGCGACAGGCAACGTCACGCTCGAGCGGGCGCGGGCGCTCGCCCAGACCGGGGTGGACTACCTCTCGGTCGGCGCGCTGACCCACTCCTCGCCGATCCTCGACCTTGCGCTCGACCTCGTCGCCCGCACCTGAGCGACCCGCACCTGAGCGACACCCGGCGACCGGGCGGCCCGCGGCGGCTCGGTACGATGGCGCGGTGACCCAGCAGAACCCTGACCTCGCCGCGCCCGCTCCCGTCGACGGCTCCGAGGAGTCCCGCGCGGCGGAGCTCTCCGAGCAGCAGCGGGTGCGCCGGGCGAAGCGCGCGGACCTGCTCGAGCGCGGGGTCGAGCCCTACCCGGTGGGCGTCCCGGTCACCACGACGATCGCCGCGGTGCGCGAGCAGCACGAGGACGCGCTCGAGGCGGGCGAGGAGACCCAGGACGTCGTGGGTGTCGCGGGCCGCGTGGTGTTCCAGCGCAACACGGGCAAGCTGTGCTTCGCGACCCTCCAGGACGGCGAGGGCCGACGGCTCCAGGTGATGCTGAGCCAGGGCGAGGTGGGCGAGGAGTCGCTCGAGCGGTTCAAGGTGGACGTCGACCTGGGCGACCACCTCTTCGCGCGCGGCCGGGTCATCAAGTCGCGTCGCGGGGAGCTGAGCGTCTTCGCGGACTCGTGGCAGCTCGCCGCGAAGTCCTTGCGCCCGCTGCCCGTGCTGCACAAGGACCTCTCCGAGGAGTCGCGGGTGCGCCAGCGCTACGTGGACCTCATCGTGCGCCCCGAGGCTCGTGCGACGGCCCGGCTCCGCGCGGCGGCCCTGCGCGCGGTGCGCGACTACCTCCACGACCGCCAGTACGTCGAGGTCGAGACGCCCGTGCTGCAGGCCCTCTACGGCGGGGCGACGGCGCGCCCGTTCACCACGCACCTCAACGCGTTCGACCTGGACGTGTTCTTGCGGATCGCGCCCGAGCTGTTCCTCAAGCGCGCCGTGGTGGGCGGCATCGAGCGCGTCTTCGAGATCAGCCGGAACTTCCGCAACGAGGGCGTCGACTCGACCCATTCCCCGGAGTTCACGAGCCTCGAGGCCTATGAGGCGTACGGGGACTATCGCTCGATGGCCGTGCTGACGCGTGAGCTCGTTCAGGCCGCCGCGCTCGAGGGCACCGGATCGACGCTCGTGACGCTCGCGGACGGCACCGAGTACGACCTCGGCGGTGAGTGGACAACCCTGTCCCTTTACGAGTCGTTGTCGCACAAGATCGGCGAGGAGATCACTCCCGAGGCGTCCGTCGAAAGGCTGCTCGCGCTCGTGCGGAAGTTCGACGACGACGTCGATCCCTTGCGCCAGACGCACGGCAAGCTGGTCGAAGAGCTGTGGGAGCACCACGTGGGCGACCACTTGTGGGAACCGACGTTCGTCATGGATTTCCCGGTGGACACGAGCCCGCTCACGCGCGCCCACCGCTCCGTGGCCGGAAAGGTCGAGAAGTGGGACCTGTACATCCGCGGCACCGAGCTCGCGACGGCCTATTCGGAGCTCGTGGACCCCGTGGTCCAGAGGGAACGTTTCGAGGCGCAGGCGGCGCTCATCGCGGCCGGTGACGACGAGGCGATGCGACTCGACGAGGACTTCCTCACCGCGATGGAGTACGCGATGCCGCCCGCGGGTGGCATGGGCCTGGGCATCGACCGGCTGCTCGGCGCGATCACGGGCCTGGGCGTACGCGAGACGATCCTGTTCCCGTTCGTCAAGCCGATCGGCTGACAGGTTCGCGGCGTACCATGACCGCCATGGACACGATGTTCGAGGTGCTCGCGGCGCTCATTCCCTCGCTCGGGGTGGGCTTCTTGTTCTACCTCGCGATTCGTGCTCTCGTGAATGCCGACCGCAACGAGAGAACTGCGCTCGCGCGCCTCGACGCGAAGGCGAAGGCCGACGAGGATTCTCACATGGAAACGCCCTCCTCGACTTGACGAGCAATCACGCTCGTGAAAGTGTGCGAAATCGACACGACAACCCTGTGTCGATATCACCGCGGAGGAAATAATGGCCCAGAAGATTCAGGTGCTTCTCGTCGATGACCTGGACGGCTCGAAGGCAGACGAGTCGGTCACGTTCGCGCTCGACGGCGTGAACTACGAGATCGACCTCACCAACGAGCACGCCGCACAGCTGCGCGACGACTTCGCCAAGTGGGTCGGTTCGGCCCGCAAGGTCTCGAGCCGTGGCGCCGTGCGCGCGTCGCGTCCGGCTCGGCGCGGCGCGTCCGACGCGGACGCGATCCGGCAGTGGGCCCGTGCGAACGGTCACAAGGTCTCCGACCGTGGGCGCATCCCGCAGAGCGTCCGCGACGCGTACGACGCCGCGCACTAGCACGGCAGCACGAAGGGGCGCGCACCGAGCGGTGCGCGCCCCTTCGTCGTCCTAGACGCGCGGTGCCGTGAGCTCGCGGACCTGGGCGTAGCGCTCGCGCACGTGCGGCGTGGGCTCGGCCGTGAAGACCTCGGTGCCCTGCGTGCCCCAGTCGGGCGGGGTGTCCGCGCCCGACAGGACCCACGCGGCCTGCCGCGCGGCGCCGTCGGCCACGTACTCCCCGGCGGGGGGGACGAGCACGTCCACCCCGAGCACCGCGGGGGCGATGCGGCGCACGGCCTCGGACTGCGCGCCGCCGCCGATGAGGAACACCCGCTCGGCCTGCACCCCGTGCTCGCGCAGCGCGTCGAGCCCGTCGGCGAGCGAGCACAGCAGGCCCTCGACGGCGGCCCGGGCGAGGTGCTCGCGCGTGGTCGACCCGAGGGTCATGCCGTGCAGCGCCGCCGTCGCGTCGGGCCGGTTGGGGGTCCGCTCGCCCTCGAAGAACGGCACGAGGGCCAGCCCGTCCGCGCCCGCGGGTGCCGCGAGCGCGAGCCGCGAGAGCTCGGCATGGTCGACGCCCAGGAGATTGCGGGCGGCGTCGAGGATGCGCGAGGCGTTGAGCGTGACACCGAGGGCGAGGAACGCCCCCGTCGCGTCGGCGAAGCCGTTGACCAGGCCCGAGGCGTCCGCCGTCGGACGTGACGTGACGGCGGAGACCACGCCGGACGTGCCGATCGAGAGCGCGACGTCACCGGGACGCATCCCGAGGCCGAGGGCCGCCGCCGCGTTGTCCCCCGCCCCGGGGCCGAGGAGGATGCCACCGGGCACGCCGTCCAGCGCGCCGTGCGCCGTCGTCCCCGCGCTCTCGCCCGGACCCACGACGCGCGGCAGGGCGACGTCCCCGCGCCCGAGCGCGAGCTCGAGCAGGTCGCGACGGTACTCGCCGGTGGGGGACCAGTAGCCCGTGCCGGACGCGTCGGAGCGGTCCGTGGCGAGGGTGTCGAGCCCGGCCGCCCCGGCGAGCCGCCACGTGAGCCAGTCGTGGGGGAGCGCGACGCCGGCCACACGCGCGGCGTTCTCGGGCTCGGCGTCGCGCAGCCAGCGCAGCTTCGTGATGGTGAGCGACGCGACGAGCACGGAGCCGCAGGCCTGCGCCCACGCCGCCGCGCCCGCCTCGCGGTCACCGTCCCCGAGCTCGCGGATCAGGTCCTCCGCGGCCCCGGCGCTGCGCGTGTCGTTCCACAGCAGGGCCTCGCGGACCACCTCGCCGCGGGAGTCGAGCGCCACCATGCCGTGCTGCTGCCCGCCCACGGACACGGCGGCGACGTCGTCGAGCCCGCCGGCGTCCGCGACCGCAGCGCCGAGCGCCGTCCACCAGTGGTCGGGATGGACAGCGGTGCCGTCGGGGTGCGAGGCGCGCCCGGAGCGCACGAGCGCCCCGGTCTTCGCGTCCCGGACCACGACCTTGCACGACTGGGTGGAGGAGTCGACCCCCGCGACGAGCGCCATGTCAGCGAGCGCCGAGCGCGTGCTCGAGGGCCAGCTGGTTGAGGCGCACGAAGCCGTAGCCCTCCGCAGCGACGGCGTCGACGTCGAAGTCCTCGAACGCGGAGCGGTCCGCGAGGAAGTCGGCGAGCGACTCGCCCTCGTTCAGCGTGGGCTGGGCGAGGGTGTGCACGCCGGCGGCCTCGAGCGCCTCCTGCACCTCGGGGTCCGCACGGAACGCGAGCGCGCGCTCCTTGAGGATGAGGTACGTGGCCATGTTGGCGCGGGCGGACTCCCACACCCCGTCGAAGTCCTCGGTGCGCGAGGGCTTGTAGTCGAAGTGGATGGGGCCGGTGTAGCGCGTGCCGCCGCCCGGGAAGCCGTTCTCGAGCAGGTCCACCGTGGCGAACGCGGAGAACAGGTCACCGTGACCGAACACGAGGTCCTGGTCGTACTTGATGCCGCGCTGGCCGTTGAGGTCGATGTGGAAGAGCTTGTCCGCCCACAGCGCCTGCGCGAGGCCCGTCGTGTAGTTCAGGCCCGCCATCTGCTCGTGGCCCACCTCGGGGTTGAGACCCACGATGTCGCCGTGCTCGAGCTTCGCGATGAGGCCGAGCGCGTGGCCGATGGTCGGCAGGAGGATGTCGCCGCGCGGCTCGTTCGGCTTGGGCTCGAGCGCGATGCGCAGGCCGTAGCCCTTGTCCTTGATGTAGGCGGCGACGGTGTCGATGCCGTCGGCGTAGGCCTGGTGCGCGGCGTAGAGGTCCTTCGCGGAGTCGTACTCGGCGCCCTCGCGCCCGCCCCACATGACGAAGGTGTCCGCGCCGAGCTCGGCGGCGAGGTCGACGTTGCGCAGGATCTTGCGCAGCGCGAAGCGGCGCACGTCGCGGCGGTTCGCGGTGAACGCGCCGTCCTTGAAGATCGGGTGCGTGAAGGTGTTGGTCGTGACCATCTCCACGGTGATGCCGGTGTCCGCGAGGGCCTGCTTGAAGCGGGCCAGGATGCGGTCGCGCTCGGCGGCGTCCGAGCCGAAGGGGACGACGTCGTCGTCGTGGAACGTGACGTGCGCGGCGCCGAGCTCGGCGAGCTTGTGGACGGACTCGACGGGGTCGAGCCACGGGCGCGTGGCGCTGCCGAACGGGTCCTGGGCGTTCCAGCCGACGGTCCACAGACCGAAGGAGAACCTGTCAGCGGGGGTGGGGGTGCGAACCATGGGAACTTCTCCTCCTCGAGATTTGTTGTACGGCCGAACTTATCCGCGGGAGGCGCTAGGGTCAAGCCATGGCGCCCCCTTCTCAGCACCGTCGCGGACGCCTCGCTGTCCCTCGGCCTCATCCCGACAGTGCCCCCGACCGGCGCACCGGCGCAAGGCAGGGGACGCTGCGGGAGCACAACCTGGCGATCGTCCTCGAGCGCATCGTCACGTCGGCCGAACCCGTCTCCCGCGCGCGCATCGCGGCGGACACCGGACTGACCCGCGGCACGGTCTCCGCGCTCGTGGACCGGCTCCTCGGTGCGCGCCTCGTCGCGGAGCTCGAGCCCGTCACGGGCAGCGGCGCCGGCCGCCCCGCCGTGCCGCTCGTGCCCGCGCGCGGCACCGTGGTGGCCCTCGGTCTCGAGATCAACGTCGACTACGCCGCGGTGCGCGCCGTGGACCTCGCGGGCGAGACGGTCACCGAGCTCGTGCACGACGACGACTTCCGGGCGAGCGACCCCGCGCGCGCCCTCGCCGTGCTGCTCGGACTCGCGGACACCGCGCTCGCGCACGTCGCGCAGATCGGCGCACTGTTCGCGGGCGCCTCGCTCGCCCTGCCCGGCCTCGTGGACCGGCGCACGGGCCCGTTGCGCGTGGCCCCGAACCTCGGCTGGCGGGACGTCGACGTCGCCGCGCTCGTGGGCGGGCACCCGGTCGCGGAGCGCGAGCTGTGGCTCGCCAACGAGGCGAACCTCGCGGCGCGCGCCGAGGCGTCCGCGCGCGGCGGTGAGCCCGAGTCCTTCCTCTACGTCTCCGGTGAGGTGGGCGTCGGTGGCGCGGTCGTGCTGGGCGGGGAGATCTTCGCGGGAGCGCACGGGTGGAGCGGCGAGCTCGGGCACACGCTGGTCCCCGTGGCCGGTGGCGTGGGACGCCTCGAGGAGCTCGTGGGCCAGGACGCCCTCGTGCGCTCCGCGGGGCTCGACCTCGCGGCCGGCGTCCCGGGGCTCGTCGCGGCGGCCGAGCGCGAGGACCCGCGCACCCTCGAGGCCCTCGAGCGGGCGGGCGACCTGCTCGGCGTGGGCCTCGCCAACGCCGTCAACGTGCTCGACCTCGACCACGTGGTGCTCGGGGGGATCTACGCGCCCCTCGAGCCGTGGCTCCGCGCGGGGGTCGCGTCCCGGCTCCGCGCCCACGTGATCGGCGCGCCGTGGGCCGAGGTCACCGTCTCGGCGGCCGGCGCTGGTCCGTACCCCGCGCTCACGGGCGGCGCCCTCGCGGTGCTGCGCGCCCTCGTGGCGGACGTCCAGGCGGTCATCGGCGATCGGTGACGCGTGGCGTCCAGGCCGTGGGCGCGCGCTCGTGACGGGCCCGTGGACCTGGCAGGGTGGGCCGATGCGCACCGTGTGGATCGGAACCTTCCCGCCGGCCGGGGCCGGCACGCCCGCCGGCCAGGGCGAGGGCATCTGGCACGCGTCCTTCGACGGCTCGAGCCTCGTCGGCCTGCGCCAGGTGGTCGAGGCGCCCGCCCCGACCTTCCTCGCCGCCCACCCCTCCGGACGCTGGCTCTACGCCGTCAGCGAGCAGACCCAGGGCACGGTCACGGCCTTCGAGATCGCCGACGACGGCGGGGAGCCGGTGCTGCGCGCCCGCGCGACCGTCCCCTCGGGCGGCGCGGACCCGTGCCACCTCGCCCTCTCCCCGGACGCCCGCGCCCTGTACGTCGCCAACTACTCCTCGGGCACGTTCGCCGTGATCGGCCTCGACGCCGACGGCGCGATCGAGGGCGACGGCCCGCGCCAGGTGCTCGGGTTCGAGGGGACCGGCCCGGACCCCGAGCGACAGGAGGGCCCGCACGCGCACTTCGTGTCGGTGCGCACCGACGAGGTGGTCGTGGCCGACCTCGGGGCGGACGTGCTGCGGCACCACGTCGCCGACGCGGGTGCGTTCGAGCTCGCGGGCCTCACGACGCTCCCCGCGGGGACCGGCCCGCGGCACCTCGCCGTCTCCGCCGACGAGCGGTTCTGGTACGTCGTCGGCGAGCTCGACGCGACGCTGCACGTGCTCGAGCGCACGCCGGAAGGGCTCGCGCCGCGCCAGGTGCTCTCGCTCGCGGGCGGGGCGCAGCGGCGCGGGCACGGCTGGTACCTCCCCCAGGGGCGGATCCTCGCGTCGCACGTCGAGCTGGTCGGGGACCGGCTCTGGGTCGGGATGCGGGGCGACGACCGCCTCGACGAGCTCGCGATGGCGCACGACGGCACCGTCAGCCACGTCCGGTCGGTCCCGCTCGCGGGCTGGCCGCGCCACTTCGCCGTCGTCGGACAGGCCGTGCTCGTCGCGGGACAGACGTCGGACGCCGTCGAGATCGTCTCCGGCACCTCGCGCACCGAGGTCGCGCTGCCCGCGCCCGCGTGCGTCCTGCCCGTGTGAGTTCGCTCATACCGGGCGGCGTTGTCCGCGGATCGGCGCGATAATGGAAAGGTGAACTTTCCGGCCGACTCCCCGCGCATCGCGATGCTGTCGGTCCACACCTCCCCGCTCGACCAGCCCGGCACGGGCGACGCCGGCGGCATGAACGTGTACGTCGCCGAGCTGTCCCGCGCCCTCGCGCGGCGCGGCGCCGAGGTCGAGATCTTCACGCGCGCCACGCGGTCCGGGCAGCCCGAGGTCACGTCGCTCGACGACGACGGCCGCGTGCTCGTGCGCCACGTCCCCGCGGGTCCCTTCGAGGGCCTCGACAAGAACGACCTGCCCGGCCAGCTGTGCGCCTTCACGGCGGGCGTGCTGCGCACCGAGGCCGCGAGCGAACCCGGCCGCTACGACGTGGTGCACTCCCACTACTGGCTCTCCGGTCAGGTGGGCTACCTCGCGGCGGACCGCTGGGGCGTGCCCCTGATCCACACCGCCCACACGCTCGCGAAGGTCAAGAACGCCAACCTCGCGCCCGGGGACACCCCCGAGCCCGCGGGGCGCGTGATCGGCGAGGAGCAGGTCGTCGCCGAGGCGGACGCGCTCGTCGCGAGCACCCCCGAGGAGGCCGACGTCCTCATCGAGGCCTACGGCGCGGACCCGGCCGCGGTGCACGTCGTCGCCCCCGGGGTCGACCTCGAGACCTTCACGCCCGGTGACCGCGCCGCGGCGCGCGCCCGGCTGGGCCTGCCGCAGGGCCGCCCGATCGTGCTGTTCGCGGGCCGCCTGCAGCCGCTCAAGGGCACGGACGTGCTGGTCGAGGCGTTCGCCCGGCTGCGGGCCACGGGGGTGGGGGAGCCCCCGCTGCTCGTCGTCGTCGGCGGTCCTTCCGGGCGACCCACCGCCGCCCGCGAGCTCGAGGCCCTCGCCGCCCTGCTCGGCGTGAGCGATCACCTCGAGCTGCGCCCCGCCGCCCCGCAGCGTGCGCTCGCGGACTACTACCGGGCCGCCGACGTGGTCGCGATGCCCTCGCGCTCGGAGTCCTTCGGGCTCGTCGCGGCCGAGGCCCAGGCGGCGGGCACCCCCGTGGTCGCGGCGGCCGTGGGCGGGCTGCGGTCCGTGGTGGTGGACGGCGTCACCGGCTACCTCGCCCCCGACCACGAGCCCGACACCTGGGCGCGCGCCCTCGACCGCGTGCTGCTCGACCCGGCCCATCGCGACGCCCTCGCCGCGCAGGCCGTGGCCCACCGGGACCGCTTCGCGTGGGACGCCGCCGCGAACCAGATCCTCAAGGTCTACGCGCTCGCGGACCTGCGCCGCCCCCAGGCCGCCCACGTCTGAGGGGTGGAGGTCCCGCGCAGGCGGTGCTCGACGTGCGGCAGGATTGACCCATGACCTACACCCTCGTGCTGCTCCGCCACGGCGAGAGCGAATGGAACGCCAAGAACCTGTTCACCGGTTGGGTGGACGTCCCCCTCTCCGAGCAGGGCATCGCCGAGGCGAAGCGCGGCGGGGAGCTGCTCAAGGCCGAGGGCGTGGCCCCGGACGTGCTGCACACCTCGCTGCTGCGCCGCGCCGTCATGACGGCCAACCTCGCGCTCGACGCGGCGGACCGCCACTGGATCGACGTCAAGCGCCACTGGCGGCTCAACGAGCGCCACTACGGTGCGCTGCAGGGCAAGGACAAGAAGCAGATCCGCGACGAGTACGGCGAGGAGCAGTTCATGCTCTGGCGTCGCTCGTACGACGTCCCCCCGCCGCCGATCGAGCTCGGCTCGGAGTTCTCCCAGGACGCCGACCCCCGCTACGCCGGTGAGCCCATCCCCGTGGCCGAGTGCCTCAAGGACGTGCTCGAGCGCGCCCTGCCGTACTGGCACGAGGAGATCGTGCCGGACCTGCGCGCCGGCAAGACGGTCCTCGTGGCCGCGCACGGCAACTCGCTGCGCGCGATCGTGAAGTACCTCGACGGCATCGACGACGAGTCGATCGCCGGCCTCAACATCCCCACGGGCATCCCGCTCGTCTACGAGCTCGACGAGGACACCCTCGAGCCCACCGTGAAGGGCGGCCGCTACCTCGACGCGGACGCCGCCGCGGCGGCCATCCAGGCGGTCGCCAACCAGGGCAAGTAACCCACCAGCCGACGACGGCGGCCGCCGGGGACCCCTCCCCGCCGGCCGCCGTCGTCGTCCCACCCCTCCCCGCCTCCCGCCCTGCCCCGCCCCGCCCGCCCCGCCCGCCCCGCCCCCGCCCCGCCCCTGGGTGCAGCGTTGGTGCCGTGAGGGGGAAGTAATGCTGCACCGAGGGGCCATCCACAGGGGGCGCCATGGGTCGGGGCGCCGTGCGGCGGGCGACGGCACAGTGGGGGCGTGGATGACGCGCTCGCTCGTGTGATGGAGCACGCCAGGGCCCAGGACCTGTGCGTGACCACCAGGGAGTGCGCACGCCTGGGCCTGAGCGTCAAGCGCATCGGTCGCCTCGTGCGGGACGGCCACTGGGCGCGCCTTCACCGCGGCGTCTACGTGGTCCACTCGGGGGCGCCCACGTGGCGGCAACGAGCACGTGCCGCGCTCCTGTATGCGGGGCGGGACGCGGCGCTCAGCCACCGGTCGGCGGGCTACGTGCGCGAGCTCGTGACCAGCGCGCCCCGGATCATCGAGGTGAGCGTCCCGGAGCGACGTTACGTGCGGCCGAGCCAGGGGTTGCGGATCGTGCGCCGTCGCAGCATGCCGCCGTCGTTCGGTCGGCTCCGGGCCACCAGCCCGGAGCACACGGTGGCCGATCTGCTGGAGCAGGCACGCTCCGTCGACGACGCCGTGGGCGTGCTCACCCAGGCGTATCGCTGCCGTGTGCCACGGTGGGCGCTGCGCGAGGTGCTCGACTCGCGGACCCGGCGGCGTCACCGCAGGCTCGTGGACGACCTGATCGCCGAGGCCGACTCCGGGATCGAGTCTCCGCTCGAGCGGCGATACCACCACGACGTCGAGCGGGCGCACGGGCTCCCGGCGGCCAGGTTGCAGGTCAGGGCGCTCCTCGACGGCATGTGGACCCGTGCGGATCGCCGCTACGAGCAGGGGGTCCGGGTCGAGCTCGGCGGGCAGCTCGCCCACCCGGACGGCCGGACGGACCGCGACACGTGGCGCGACAACGCCGCGGCCGCCGAGCTCGGTGACCTCACGCTGCGCTACCGGTGGGTCCACGTCGTGACGATGTCGTGCGAGGTGGCCGTCCAGGTCGCGCTCGCGCTACGTCGACGAGGGTGGACGGGCAGGCTGCGCCCGTGCGGCCCACGCTGCCGCATCCACGCGCTTACGTGAGTGGTGCAGCGTTGGTGCCCTCTGCGGGACCCAACGCTGCACCGTGCTAGGCCGGGACCGGGGGCTCGCCCGTGACGAGGTAGACCATGCGGCGGGCGATCGAGACGCCGTGGTCGCCGAAGCGCTCGAAGTAGCGCGCCAGCAGGGTCGCGTCGACGGTCTCGTACGCCGAGCCCGCCCACGTCGGGGCGAGCACGGTGGCGAACACCTCCTCGAGGAGGCCGTCCAGGAGGTCGTCGTCGCGCTCGAGCTGCTCCGCGACGTCGAGGTCGTGCGTCGAGAGCATCAGGGTGGTGCGCCGGGCGACCCGGTTCGCGGCGTCGTGCATCGACGCGAAGGTCTCGCCGAGCGGCCGGGGCGTCGCGGGCGTCGGGTAGCGCAAGCGCGCGACGGTCGCGACGTGCCGGGCCAGGTCGCCCATGCGCTCGAGGGATGCGCTCATGCGCAGCGCGGTGACCACGGTGCGCAGGTCGGTCGCGACGGGCTGCTGCTGGGCGAGCAGCGCGACGCACCGCTCGTCGAGCTCCCGCTCGAGCGCGTCGACGGCACGGTCTGCCGCGATGACACGCTCGGCGAGCGCGACGTCCCCGGTCAGCAGGGCCGTGCCGGCGTCGGCCATGGCAGCCTCGACCAACCGGCTCATGGCCACGAGGTCCTCACCGAGCTGGGTGAGCTCGGCCTCAAAGATCGTCCGCATCTGGTTCCTCTCGCAACGGCGGGAGCCCTCAAGGTCGCAGGCGCGGGTGAACGGAACCGGGCGTCGAGGTGAACTCTTGGCCACGCGCCCACGAAGATCGCCCCCGCGGACGCCCCGAGGGCGGGCCCGACCGTAGGGTGAGCCCCATGGACGGACCTTCACTCCTGGTGGGCGGGCTGCTCGGCCTCCTGGTCGGGCTCGCGGCGATCGTCGCGTTCCGCTTCTCCGAGCGCGCGCAGCACGACGTGCCGCCGCAGCCCACCCGGGAGCTCGACGAGGGCCTGGTCCGCACGCTCGCGGTGCTGCGCTCCGCCGCGGTGGTGCTCGACGACGACGACGCCGTCGTGCGGGCCAGTCCGCTCGCCTACGCACTCGGGGTGGTGCGGACGGGCGGGCGCGTGAACCCGGAGATCGCCCCCATCGTGGCCGCCGTGCGGCGCGACGGGGTGATCCAGGACACCGAGCTCGAGCTCTCGCGCGGCACGCTGGGCCAGAGCGAGCTGCACCTGCAGGTCCGCGTGGCTCAGGTCACCCCTCGCCACCTGCTCGTGCTCGCCGACGACCTCACCCAAGCCCGGCGCCTCGAGGAGATCCGCCGTGACTTCGTGGTGAACGTCTCGCACGAGCTCAAGACGCCGGTGGGGGCGCTGAGCCTGCTCGCCGAGACAGTCGAGGACGCCGCGGACGACCCGGAGGCGGTGCGCCGGTTCGCGGCCACGATGCGCAAGGAGTCCTCGCGGCTCGCCGCCCTCGTCCACGAGATCATCGAGCTCTCGCGCCTGCAGGTCGACGCCGCGCTCGAGCAGCCCGGGATCGTCGAGGTCGACGACGTCATCGCGGAGGCCGCGGAGCGTGCGCAGACCACCGCGGCCGCGAAGGGGGTGACCATCACCACCGGCTCGCACGCGCGCGCGCAGGTCTACGGGGACCACGGGCTGCTCGTCACGGCGGTGCGCAACCTCGTCGACAACGCCGTCGCCTACTCGGACGCGGGGGCCCACGTGGGTCTCGGGGTGAACGAACGCGACGGTGTGGTGGAGATCGCCGTCGTCGACCAGGGCATCGGGATCGACCCCGAGCAGCAGGTGCGCATCTTCGAGCGCTTCTACCGCGTGGACCCCGCGCGCTCGCGCGAGACGGGTGGCACGGGCCTCGGCCTGAGCATCGTCAAGCACGTCGCGGCGGACCACGGCGGCGACGTGACCGTCTGGTCGGAGCCCGGGCGCGGCTCGACCTTCACCCTGCGCCTGCCCGCCGCGACCCTGCCCCCTGGGGTGGCGGAGCGCGAAGGTGCTCAGATCGCCCCCAGCAAGGAGGATCAGTGACCCGCATCCTGCTCGTCGAGGACGAGGAGTCGTACCGCGACCCCTTGACCTATCAGCTCACCCGCGAGGGGTACGACGTCGTGGCCGCGGCCACCGGTCCGGAGGGCCTCGAGGTGTTCGCGCGCGGCGGGGTGGACCTCGTGCTGCTCGACGTCATGCTCCCCGGCATGTCCGGCGTCGAGGTGTGCCGCGAGCTGCGCCGGACCTCGAGCGTCCCGGTCATCATGCTCACGGCGAAGGACGCGGAGATCGACAAGGTCGTGGGCCTCGAGATCGGGGCGGACGACTACGTCACCAAGCCCTACTCCTTCCGCGAGCTCCTCGCGCGCGTGCGCGCGGTGCTGCGGCGCGGACAGGCCTCGAGCACGGTGGACGACGACGAGGTCCTCGCCGTCGGACCCGTCCGCCTCGACGTCGACCGGCACGAGGTGACCGTGAGCGGCGAGCTCGTGTCCTTCGCGCTCAAGGAGTTCGAGCTGCTCGAGCTGCTGATGCGCAACGCGGGGCGGGTGCTCACGCGCGGGCAGCTCATCGACCGCGTGTGGGGCTCGAACTACGTGGGCGACACCAAGACCCTCGACGTGCACGTCAAGCGCATCCGGTCGAAGATCGAGCACGACCCCGCGACCCCCGAGCTGCTGCTCACGGTGCGCGGTCTGGGCTACAAGATCGACGGCTGAGTGTTCACCTGGGGTTCACCTTCCGGCCGAGGACGGGTCACCTTGGGCTCCTACCTTCACTGGTGAAGCGCGGCGACCGCTGCGCCAACACCACATGGATGGGACACCAAGTCTGTGAAGCTCAACCGGACCAAGACCGCCGGCGCCGCGCTCGTCGCGGGCGCCCTGGCGCTCACCCTGGCTGCGTGTGGCTCGAGCAGCACCCCGGCCTCGACGCCCGACGCGAACGAGCCCGCTGGCGAGACCAGCTCTGCCCCCGAGACCAGCTCTGCCCCCGAGACCGACGCGCCCACGACCCTGAGCGGCAACCTCGCCGGTGCGGGCGCGTCCTCGATGGAGAAGGCCATGGGCGGCTGGATCGCCGGCTTCGGCGACTCCAACCCCGACGTGCTCGTCAGCTATGACCCCGTCGGCTCGGGCGGTGGCCGCGAGCAGTTCATCGCGGGTGCGACCCTCTTCGCCGGATCGGACGCCGCGCTCAAGCCCGAAGAGGTCGAGGCCGCGGCCGCGCGCTGCTTCGGCTCCGAGCCGCTGCAGCTCCCGCTGTACATCTCGCCGATCGCCGTGATCTACAACCTCCCCTCGCTCGAGGCGGAGCACCTGCAGCTCACGGCGGAGACCACCGCGAAGATCTTCAACCGCGAGATCACCACGTGGAACGACCCGGCGATCGCCGCGGAGAACCCCGGCGTGACCCTCCCCGAGCTCGACATCATCCCCGTGAACCGTTCGGACGAGTCGGGCACCACGGAGAACTTCACCGAGTGGCTCGCGGTCGCCTCGAACGGCGCATGGCCGCACGAGGCGAGCGGTGACTGGCCGCTCTCGGGCGGTCAGTCCGGCGCGCAGACGCAGGGCATGATCGACACGGTCACCTCCGCGGAGGGCACGATCGGCTACGCCGACGCGTCGCGCGCCGGTGACCTCGGCACCGTCGCGGTGGGCGTGGGCGACGAGTTCGTCCCGTACTCGGCCGAGGCCGCTGCCGCGGTCGTGGACGCCTCCCCGGCTGCCGAGGGCGCCACGGACCTGCAGCTCACGATCAACCTCGACCGTGCGACGACTGCCCCGGGCACCTACCCGGTGGTCCTGGTCTCCTACTCGGTCGCGTGCTCGACCTACGACGACCAGGCCGACGCCGACAAGGTCAAGGCGTTCCTGTCCTACGTCGCGAGCGAGGCCGGCCAGGAGCGTGCGGCCGACCCGTCGGTCGCCGGTTCCGCGCCGATCTCCGGCGAGATGCGCACGGCGGTCGAGGCGGCCATCGCCTCGATCTCGGCGAACTGACCCCGAGGCGCCGCCGGGCGTCGCGAGAGATCCTCGCGGCCCCGGCGGCGCACAGCCATGACCTGGAGAACCTGTTGACCGCAACTCTCGACCCCCCGCGCACCTCGGAGCAGCTCGAGGCACGGACCGGCAAGGGCTCGCACCTGTGGGGCGGCCGGGTGTTCGCCGGGCTGTCCTACGGCTCGGGCATCCTCATCGTGCTCGTGCTCGCCGCCGTGGCCGTGTTCCTCGTCATCCAGGCCTGGCCGGCGCTCACCGCGACGCACGAGCAGCTCGACGAGATCTCGTGGTTCCGCTCCGAGTCGCTCCTGGGCTACGTGGGCCCGCTGGTCTTCGGCACGGTCCTCGCCTCGGTCCTCGCGCTCGCCCTCGCGGTGCCGGTCTCGATCGGGATCGCACTGTTCATCTCGCACTACGCACCCCGCCGCCTCGCCCAGGGGCTGGGCTACCTCGTGGACCTGCTCGCCGCGGTCCCCTCCGTGGTCTACGGCCTGTGGGGCGCGCTGTGGCTGATCGTGGTGCTCGACCCGGTGATGTCGTGGCTCAGCTCCGCGCTGGGCTTCATCCCGCTCTTCGCGGGGTACCAGGCCCCCGCCAAGAACGTCCTGACGGCCGGCATCGTGCTCGCGGTGATGATCCTGCCGATCATCACCGCCGTCGCGCGGGAGGTGTTCCTCCAGACGCCCGTCCTCCACGAGGAGGCCTCGCTCGCGCTCGGCGCCACGCGCTGGGAGATGATCCGCATGGCCGTGCTGCCCTTCGGCCGCCCCGGCGTGATCTCCGCCGCGATGCTCGGCCTGGGCCGGGCGCTCGGCGAGACGATGGCCGTGCTCATGGTCATCTCGCCCGGGCTGCTGTTCTCCTTCTTCCTCCTCAAGCCGGGCCAGCACCAGACGATCGCCGCGAACATCGCCGCGCAGTTCCCCGAGGCCTCGGGGCTGAGCGTGAGCGTCCTCATCGCCACGGGCCTGGCCCTGTTCGTCATCACCTTCGCGGTGAACTTCATCGCGCGCGCCATCGTGGCGCGGCGCAAGGACTTCTCGGGGGCCAACTGATGGTCACGCTCAGCCTGGAACGCCAGATCGAGGCACGCCGACTGCCCACGTGGGCACCGTGGGCCACCGCTGGTGGCGCGCTCGCCGTGTCCGTCGTCGTCGGGCTCCTCGGGTCCGGGCCGTCGGTGGCCGGCGTCGTCGTGCTCGCCGTCGTGCTCTACGCCGTCGTGCTCTACGCCGCCTCGCGCGCCGTCGAGGGCCCGCGACGCGCGACCGACCGCCTCGCGAGCATCCTCGTCACGAGCGCCTTCGCCCTCGCGATGATCCCGCTCGTCTCCCTCGTGTGGATCGTGGTCTCGCGCGGCGTGCGCCTGTTCGGCATCGCGTTCCTGACCACGGACATGGTGGGCATCTTCGGCGACATGACCGAGGGCGGGGCCGTCCACGCGATCGTGGGCACGCTCCTCGTCACGGGCGCCGCCGCGGTGATCTCGATCCCGATCGGCCTGCTCACCGCGATCTACCTCGTCGAGTACGGGCGCGGGCCGCTCGCGCGCGCCATCACGTTCCTGGTGGACGTCATGACCGGCATCCCGTCGATCGTCGCGGGTCTCTTCGCGTTCGCGCTCTTCACGCTGATCCTCGGTCCCGCCTACCGGGCGGGCATCATGGGTGCCGTCGCGCTCGCGGTGCTCATGACGCCGGTGGTGGTGCGCTCCGTCGAGGAGATGCTGCGGCTCGTGCCCAACGAGCTGCGCGAGGCGTCCTTCGCGCTCGGCGTCCCCAAGTGGCTCACGATCGTCAAGGTGGTGCTGCGCACCGCGATGGCGGGCATCGTCACGGGCATCATGCTCGCGATCGCCCGCGTGATCGGCGAGACGGCGCCCCTGCTCATCACGGTGGGCCAGCTCAACCAGATGAACTGGGACCTGTTCGACGGGCGCATGATGACGCTCCCCGTGTTCGCCTACCGCCAGTACGCCCAGGGCGGCGTCGGCATCGACCGGGCGTGGGCCGCAGCGCTCACGCTCATCCTCATCGTCATGGCACTGAACCTCGTCGCGAGGCTCGTGTCCCGCTACTTCGCGCCCAAGGCGCGCTGAGAATGGAGAGCACCGTGCCGCAGGGCATCGTGGTCAAGGACCTGAACATCTACTACGGCGACTTCCGTGCCGTGGCGGACGTCGAGATGGACATCGCGTCGAACTCGGTCACCGCGCTGATCGGCCCGTCGGGCTGCGGGAAGTCGACCTTCCTGCGGACCCTCAACCGCATGCACGAGGTGATCCCGGGCGCGCGCGTGGAGGGGCACGTGCAGATCGGCGGGGTGGACCTGTACGGCCGTGGCGTGGACCCCGTGGCCGTGCGCCGCGAGGTGGGCATGGTCTTCCAGCGCCCCAACCCGTTCCCCACGATGTCGATCGCGGACAACGTGCTCGCGGGGGTTCGGCTCAACAACCGCAAGATCTCCAAGTCCGACGCCGCGGACCTCGTCGAGCGCTCGCTGCGCGGGGCGAACCTGTGGAACGAGGTCAAGGACCGCCTGCACCGGCCCGGCTCGAGCCTCTCGGGCGGCCAGCAGCAGCGGCTGTGCATCGCGCGGGCCATCGCCGTGGAGCCGAGCGTGCTCCTCATGGACGAGCCGTGCTCCGCGCTCGACCCGATCTCCACGCTCGCGATCGAGGACCTCGTGCACCAGCTCAAGGAGAGCTACACGATCGTCATCGTGACGCACAACATGCAGCAGGCCGCGCGCGTGTCCGACCGTACGGGCTTCTTCAACATCACCTCGACCGGCGAGCCGGGCCGCCTCGTGGAGATCGACGCGACGGCCACGATGTTCTCCAACCCGGGCCAGCAGGCCACGGAGGACTACATCTCGGGTCGCTTCGGCTGAGCAGCGGGTGAATTAACGGACAAAGTGCATCACTTCAGCCGCTGAACCCCTACGATCTCTCCACCTCGACTCTTGAGCCGCTCCCCGTGGAGGATCTGATGCAGCGCTGGACCAGGTGGACCCTTGCCGTGCTTCTCGTCCTCGGGGCCGGTGTGGGCCTCGCCGCACCGGCGAGCGCCGCGACGATCAGCCCTGTCACTCCCGTCGGAGCCGGCGAGACCTTGACCGTCTCCGGCTCCGGGTGCACCCCGAGCGGGGTGGTCAACGTGCGGGCCTCAGCACCCGCAGCGCCTCAGGCCCAGGTGGACGCCCCCGCCGTCACGTCCACGCCGAGCGGTGACTTCAGCGTCTCGTTCGCGCTCGTCTCGACGGGCCTTGAGGAGTTCCACGCGGGCCAGCAGGTCGCCGTCGCGGTCCGCTGCAGCGGCGGTGGGCCGGACTCGCCCCCCGACGCCATCACGTACTTCTACGTCGCGAGCGCGGCGCCTCCCGTGGTCACCTTCGTCATGCCCGCTGCGCAGCACGTCTTCGGCACGGCCTCGCTCCTCAAGGTGCGCGTGGAGCCGGGGATGTCGGGGGTCCTGACCGTGAGCATCGGTGGGACGACCCTCGAGGAGGAGTCCTTCTACTGGCTCGGCGAGGGAACCTACCGCGTCCCCGCGAGCCTGCCCGTGGGTGTGCACGAGCTAGTGGCGCGCTTCGAGCCGCACGCCCCGGTCGACGACGTCGTCGCGACGGGCACGTTCACGGTCGTCGAGGCGACCACGACGACGACGCTCTCGAGCTCGGCGTCGTCGTGGAAGTACGGGTCGACGCGGCCGACCGTCACGGCGCGGATCTCGAGCCTGGCTGCCGGCAGGGTCGAGTTCTCGATGGGAGGTCGAGTGGTCGGCCGGGTCGCCGTCGTCGGCCAGAAGGCCTCGCTCCGGCTCCCCTCGCGGCACGTGGGCCGCTACGCCGTCGTCGCGAAGTTCGTCCCGTCGAGCTCGGGCGTGACCGGGTCGAGTGCGAGCACCTCGGTGCGCGTCACGAAGGCCACGTCCACCGCCACGGTCAAGGCGTCGAAGAAGGTCAAGGTCGGCAAGAAGGCCGAGCTGCGCATCCGGGTCAAGGTCAAGGGGGTCGCCAAGCCCACGGGCAAGATCGCGATCTACGACGGCAAGAAGAAGATCAAGACGATCTCCTTGAAGTCCTCCCACGAGGGCAAGCGGACCGTGAAGATCGCGCTCAAGGCCAAGGGCACGCACAAGCTCAAGGTGCGCTACCTCGGCTCGAAGGACATCAAGGCCGACAACAGCCCGCGGGTCAAGGTCCGCGTCCGCTGAGACCTCAGAGGCTCGCGATGACCTCGGCGTACTCGGGGAGCGTGCCGTCGAGGACGGGGACGGTCGCGCTCGTGGCGCCCTCGGTGCCGCTCGACACGGTGATGGCCATGGTCTGGCCGGGGCGGGCGTCGACGGCGTCGAACCGCAGTACCTCGTCGCCCACGAAGCGGAAGCTCTCGCCGGCGGCGAGCGGGACCTCGTGGCGACCGGCGCCCACCACGTCGATCGCGACGACGGTGTCCTGGGCGCCGCGGTTCGTCACGGCGCCGATGAGCGCCCCCGGCTCACCCTGCGCGTTCGTGAGGACCAGGAGGTTCTTCGCCTCGATCGTGGTGCCCACGGTGACGCGCGCGCCGTCGGACGCGGAGTAGACGTACCGGGTCTGGATCGGGTTCGTGGCCGAGCACCCGGCGAGGGCCGCGAACGCGACGGCGGCGACGGCGATGCGGACGGACTTCATCGAGGCTCCCTGGGGCGGCTGACCTTGCTGGGGACAGCCTAGTGGGCGCGCGCACCGATGGGGACAACCTCGTCAGATCCGCTCGCTGACCTGCTCAGACGGCGATGGGGGCGTCGTACGTGCGTGCTACGGTTCTGGTCGAGATGTCCCCGAGGGAGGTGCGCGCGTCCTGAACGGCTCCTTCCTCGACGGGGTCGCGGCGATCGTCGTCGCGGCCGGGTCGGGTGCGCGGCTCGGGGCCGAGGTCCCGAAGGCGCTCGTGCGCGTGGGCTCTCGCCCGCTCGTGGCCCACGCGGTCAGCGGGCTCGTCGCGGCAGGGGTGGGCGCCGTCGTCGTCGTCGCCCCCGCGGAGCGCCTCGACGAGGTGCGCGCCTCCCTCGCGCAGGTCATGTCCGACGGCGAGGCCCGGCCTGGACCCGAGCCCGACGGGACCGTCGCGCGCGGGGCCGTGTCCGACGGCGAGGGCGCGGGGCCGGTGCGCCCGTGGGTGCGGGTCGTGGCGGGCGGCGAGAGTCGGCAGGCGTCCGTCGCCGCGGGACTGGGTGTGCTCCCGGAGGCCGCCGTCGTCCTCGTGCACGACGCCGCGCGCTGCTTCGCCCCGCCCGCGATGATCCGCCGGGTGGTCGACGCGGTCCGGGCGGGCCGCGCCGCGGTGATCCCCGCGCTTCCCGTCGCGGACTCGCTCGTGGTCGCGCCCGGGGATGCGGTCGAGGACTACGTGGACCGTGCCCGGCTGCGGGTGGTGCAGACCCCGCAGGGCTTCGCGCGCGACGTCCTCGAGCGCGCGCACGCCGCGGCGCCGCCCGCGCACGAGTCGACCGCCGCGACCGACGACGCCTCGCTCGCGGCCGCGATCGGCGAGACCGTGTGGACCGTCCCGGGGGATGATGCGGCCATGAAGATCACCACGCCGCGGGACCTCGCCGTCGTCGACGCCCTGTTCGGTGCGCGATGAGCACCCCGCGGATCGGCACCGGCGTGGACGTCCACGCATTCGCCGAGGGGCGTGAGCTGTGGCTCGCGGGCCTGCACTGGCCCGGCGAGCGGGGACTGGCCGGTCACTCGGACGCCGACGTCGCCGCGCACGCCGTCGCGGACGCGCTGCTCGCCGCGGCGGCGCTCGGTGACCTCGGCTCGAACTTCGGCACGTCCGCCCCCGAGTGGGCGGGGGCGTCCGGCGCGGACCTCCTGGCGGAGGCGGCCGCGCGCGTGCGGGCCGCGGGCTTCGAGATCGGCAATGCGTCCGTCCAGGTGATCGGCAACCGGCCGAAGCTCGGTCCACGTCGCGCCGAGGCCCAGGCGGCGCTCTCCGCGGCGGCCGGTGCCGCGGTCTCCGTGTCCGCGACCACCACCGACGGCCTCGGCCTCACGGGCCGGGGCGAGGGCATCGCGGCGATCGCCACGGCCCTCATCGTCCCCCTCGACTGACCCGCGCCCCCCTCGCGCCCGCCCTGCCCCGCGCCCGCCCTGCCCCGCGCCCCCTTCGCCCCCACCGGCCCACCTACCCCACGGCCCAATCGCCCCCCACCCTTGCGGAACGCCACGCAACTCTGCGGAACACCACGTCCCCCGACATTCCGTTGCGGAACGCCACGCTGTACTGCGGAACACCAGCGTCCGAAATCGTCACTTGCGGAACGTCGCGAACCAGTGGTGTCCCGCAACCGATCGTGGGCCCTGTGGAACGCCACGCAACTCTGCGGAACGCCACGTCCCCCGTCATTACATTGCGGAACGCCACGCAGTACTGCGGAACACCAGCGTCCGAAAACGTCACTTGCGGAACATCGCGAACCAGTGGTGTTCCGCAACCGATCGCGGGCCGTTGCGGAACGCCAGCTCCTTCCCGCCCCGCCGCTCCGGAACACGATTCGGTGCCGAGGAATACCGCGTCCCCCGACATTCCGTTGCGGAACATCACGCAGTACTGCGGAACCCCAGCGTCCGAGAACGGCGCTTGCGGAACGCCGCGAACCAGTGGCGTTCCGCAACTTGAGAGAGGGCGTGCGTGGTGTTCCGCAGAGATGTGTGGTGTTCCGCAACTGGCGAGGGGAGGGGGCGGGGGCGGCGGGGAATGCATGAAATCGGGGCAGAAAACGATTTACACGGTGGTCGGGACGGGTGGATGATCGGCGCATGAGCGAGATCGCCGCCGCCCTCGAGGGGCTGACCCTCTGGCCGCACCACGTCGAGACGATCGAGCGCACCGCGGAGCGCGTCAGGGCCGACGGCGCCCTCGCGCTGATCCTCGGCGGCTCGCTCGCGCACGGCCTGGGCACCGAGAGGTCCGACGTCGACATCGTGGTGCTCGCCGAGCGCGGTGACTTCGCGCGCCGGGCGGCCGTCCCGGACCTCACGTTCACGTGGCCCGTCACGACCTACGACAGCTACGTGGACGGCAAGTGGGCGGACCTCGACTTCCTCGAGACCGTCGCCGAGCGGGGATCGGACCCGGCGCGCTGGGCCTTCTCGGGCGCGCGCATCCTGTTCTCGCAGGAGCCGGCGCTCGCGGGCGTGCTCGAGCGGATCAGCCGCTACCCCCTCGAGGAGCAGGCCGCCCGCACGACGAGCCTCGCCGCCCAGCTGTGCGCGTGGCGCTGGTTCTACTCCGAGGCCACGGCCAAGCGCAGCACGTACCTGCACCACACGGCGGTGCACCACACGATCCTCAACGCGGCCCGCCTGGTCCTGACCCGCAACGCCCAGTTCTACCCGTTCCACAAGTGGCTGCTCCGCACGGTCGAGGCGGCACCGGACCGCCCGACGGACCTGCTCGAGACCTTCGACGCGCTGCTCGCCGAACCGTCGCAGGCGCGCATCGACGCCCTCGTCGAGGGGCTCTTCGCGCACTACGGCATCGACGCCGCGGAGACCCAGCGCACGTGGGGCACCCACTTCATGCACGACACCGAGCTCGCGTGGTACCACGGCACGGAGCTCTGACCCACCGAGCCCTGCCCTACGGCACGAGCACGACCTTGCCGCCGGCATGCCCGGAGGCGGCGAGCTCGTGGGCCTCGCGCGCGCGCTCGAGCGGGAAGGTCGCGGCGACCCGCACCCGGAGCCGCCCTGACGCGACGAGGTCGAGCAACGGCCCGCGCGCGGCGGCACGCACCTCGCGGCCGGCGTCCATCCCGGGCCCGTTGCCGAGCATGAGCACCCCGTGCCGCGCGCCGTAGGTCCCCGCGGCCACGGTCGCGACGCGCGAACGATCGACCAGCTCGAGCGACACGTCGATCGCCTCGGCGGTCCCCACCGTGTCGATCGCGGCGGTCACGCGACCGCCCGCGATGCCCCGCACCCGCTCCGCGAGCCCGTCGCCGTACACGACGGGCTCGGCGCCCAGTGCGGCGAGGTACTCGTGGTTCGCGGTCCCGGCGGTCGCGATCACGCGCACCCCACGCAGCACGGCGAGCTG
>Ga0222423_1000100_pt1 | contig 89389 bp, 84 predicted proteins | sample 3A0metagenome_FD_182472 | JGI IMG/M metagenome (GOLD analysis project Ga0222423, IMG submission 182472) | Enriched microbial communities from leaf-cutter ant dump, University of Wisconsin, Madison, United States - 3A0 (version 2) | ecosystem: Environmental > Terrestrial > Nest > Insects nest >...
GCGTCCCTGGAGGCACGCAACGCGGAGCTGCAGCGCCTGCTCTCGCTCGCCCGTGACCAGTTGGGCGAGATGAAGGAGAAGCTCGCCGAGGCGTCGGCCCCTCCGCAGACGTTTGCGACGTTCGTGGCGTGGGCGGGCAAGCATGCCGATGTGGTGGCGAACGGTCGGCGCATGCGTGTGGCCGTGCTTCCCACGCTCGAGCGTCAACCGCGGGTGGGCGACGAGGTGCTGCTCAACGCCATGAGCGTGGTGGTGGACGTGGCCGATCCCGAGCGGGTGGGACAGGCGGCGATTGTGCGCGAGGTCATCGACGACTCGCGCGTGCTGGTGGTGGCTCGTGGTGAGGATGAGCGCGTTGTAGAGCTCATTGGCGGCAACGCGCATGCCAAGGTCCACGAGGGGGACACGGTCATCATCGATCCCCGCACGGGGCTCGCGAGCGAGCGTGTGGAGCGCTCGGGGGTGGAGGCGCTGCTGCTCGAGGAGGTGCCAGACGTTGACTACCGGTCCATCGGTGGGCTGGGGCCGCAGATCGAGCGCATCCGCGACGCGATCGAGCTGCCGCTGCGCCATCCGGAACTGTACGAGGAGCACAACCTTCGCCCTCCGCGCGGGCTGCTGCTGTATGGCCCTCCGGGATGCGGCAAGACCCTCATCGCCAAGGCCGTGGCGCACAGCCTTGGCGAGGCGGTGGGAACGGATCGCAGCTACTTTTTGTCGGTGAAGGGCCCAGAGCTGCTCAACAAGTACGTGGGTGAAACCGAGCGATACATCCGCACAATCTTTGAGCGCGCGCGGGCCAAGGCTCATTCCGGTGCCCCCGTTGTGGTGTTCTTCGACGAGATGGAGGCGCTGTTCCGTGCCCGCGGGTCAGGGGTGAGCTCCGACATGGAGACCACGATCGTGCCGCAGCTGCTGACGGAGCTTGACGGCGTGGAAGCGCTCGGCAACGTCATTGTCATCGGTGCCTCCAACAGGGAAGACATGATCGATCCCGCCATCCTGCGGCCAGGGCGCCTTGACGTGAAGATCGAGGTGCAGCGTCCCGATTCTGCGGGCGCTGCCGACATCTTCTCCAAGTACCTCACGCCGGATCTGCCGCTCGCCGAGGCCGAGCTGGCGCGCCACTCCGGCGACCGCGTGGCAACCGTCAACGCACTCATCTCCACTGCGGTGGATCAGATCTTCTCGCACGCCGATGCTTCGCTGTATGTCTCTGGCGCGCTTGTGCGCAACGTAGTGGACCGCGCAAAGACCGCTGCCATCAAGGCGGCCGTTGCGGGGCAGGCGAGGGGACTGAGCGCGGACCATGTGCGCTGGGCGGCGGATCAAGAGCTCGCGGAGGCGAGGGCGGTGGCGGCGAAGAACCTCGGCGGTGCCTGATGCGCATCATGGGTCTGGAGACCGAGTACGGGATCACCGATCCCGCGGATCCTCGCGCTAACCCCATCCTGCTCTCGTCGCTCTTGGTTGGCGGTTGCCGCACCTGGGCAGGCGAGCGCACCACGCGCTGGGACTACGGCGGCGAGGATCCCCTCATGGACCAGCGGGGCCGGCGCATCCCGCGCACCCACGTGATCCCAGAGCTGCTCACCGATGCCCACGAGTTCAACGCCGAACACGGCGCGGTGACGCTGCGCCGACGCCGCGGCAGCTGGGAAGACCCCGCTCACCTCAACGCGGTGCTGAGCAATGGCTCACGGTTCTACGTGGACCACGCTCACCCGGAATACAGCGGGCCCGAGGTCACCAATGCCCGCGATGCCGTGGTGTGGGACCGTGCGGGCGATGCGATCGCGCTGGAGGCCGCGGCCGCGTACGAGCGCACGGAGGGCGCCACGGTGTCGCTGTTCAAGAACAACGTGGACGGCAAGGGAGCCAGCTATGGCACCCACGAGAACTTCCTCATTCGGCGCGATGTTGACTTTGAGGTGCTTGCACGCAGGCTGACCCCCCACCTCGTGACGCGCCAGGTCTATACGGGGGCAGGGCGTGTGGGCCGTGGCGTGCGCGGTGAAGAGCCCGGATTCCAGATCAGCCAGCGTGCGGATTACATGGAGGCCGAGGTGGGCCTGGAAACCACCCTGCGGCGCCCCATCGTGAACTCTCGCGACGAGCCACACGCGGATCGTGGCCGCTGGCGGCGCCTTCACATCATCATTGGCGACGCCACCACCTTTGACGTTGCCACCTTCATGAAGCTTGGCACCACGTCCCTTGTGCTCGCCGCGATCGAGGCCGACGATGAACGGCTTGACGCACTGACGCTCGCCGAGCCGGTTGGGGACGTGCAGCGCGTCTCGCGCGACCTCACGCTGCGCCACAAGGTGACACTGGCCGACGGCACACTCGCCACCGCGCTCGACGTCCAGCGAGCGCTGCTCCAGATTGCGCGCAACTACGTCACGGATGCCGTGGACGCGCAGGTGGTGGCGCGCTGGGAGTCGCTCGTGGAGCGCTTGGGGCGGGACATCTTTGAGACGGCGCGCGAGGTGGAGTGGGTGGCGAAGCTGCAACTGTTGGGGCGCATGCGTGCCAAGTACGGCAGCGATCTTGGGGACGCTCCCTGGGACGATCCGCGCATCGTGGCGAGCGACATCGTGTGGAGCCAACTCGGCACGGGGCTTTCCGTGCGGCTTGCCGCTGCGGGGCAGGTGGAGCGCCTCGCCACCGATGACGAGGTGAGGGCGGCCATGACGAACGCCCCACAGGACACCAGGGCAAGACTGCGGGGCGCCATCATCGCCGCCCGGCCCGACATCGTCGACGCCGCGGGCTGGTCCACCGTCGTGCTCGACAGGGACGCCGACCACGGCCAACTGGAAGTGGTGCACTTGGACGAGCCAGCGTCGGGCGAGCACGCCCTTATCGACGCCTTGGTGCGCGGGTAGAGTGGCCGTATGCCTCAGCAGAACGTCAACCAGGACTCCTACGACGACGACCTTCCGGACGACGCCCCACCTCCCGCAGCTCCCGCGGCGAGCACGGACGCCCTGGATGCGCTCCTCGATGAGATCGACGGCAACCTGCAGGTCAATGCCGAACAGTTCGTGAGGTCGTTTGTGCAGAAGGGCGGCCAGTAGGCCGGTGATCAGCCCCGACGTTCCGCCACCGCTGACGGTAGAGCCGTCCCGTCGTATCTTTGGCCTCGAAACCGAATTTGGCCTGCACCTCGACACCACGACCACGCGCCCCATCACTCCCGAAGAGGTTGCCGGGCACCTGTTCCACTCGGTGGTGCAATGGGGACGATCCTCGAACGTCTTTCTCACCAACGGCTCGCGACTGTACATCGACGTGGGTGCGCATCCCGAATACGCCACGGCGGAAGCCGACAGCCTCACCGACCTCATCGCGCTCGACAAGGCGGGGGAGCGGATTGTGCAGAACCTCGTGGCTGGGGGCGAGGAGCGGCTGCGTGCCACGGGGGTTGAGGGCACCATCCACCTGTACAAGAACAACACCGATTCCGCCGGCAACAGCTATGGAAGCCACGAGAACTACCTGGTGCGTCGGCGCGCGGACTTCAAGGCTTTCGCCAGCGATCTGCTGCCGTTCCTCGTGACGCGGCAGATCGTGGCGGGTGCTGGATGCATCACGCGCACCCCTCAAGGGGCACACTTCAGCTTCTCGCCGCGTGCGGACCACATGTGGGAGGGCATGAGCTCGGCAACGACCCGCTCGCGACCCATGATCAACACTCGCGACGAGCCGCATGCGAATGCCGAGCTCTATCGGCGCATGCACGTCATCGTGGGCGACTCGACGATGGCCGAGCCGACGACGCTGCTGAAGATGGGCTCCACGGACCTGATCTTGCGGCTCATGGAGGCGCGGGTGGCAATGCCGGGGCTCGCGCTTGCGCGCGAAATGCAGGCCATTCGCGACGTTGCCCATGACCTTGGTGGAACGGCCACCGTGGAGCTCGCCGACGGGCGCGCCCTCACCGCGGTGCAGGTGCAGCAGGTCTACCTGGATCTTGTGCGTGAGCACCTTGGCGGGCTCATTGAGCCTACGGCCGAGGTGGGGCAGATCCTTGACCTGTGGCAGCGCGGCATCGACGCGGTGCGCACCCAAGACTTCACGGGAATCGACACCGAGTTGGACTGGGCCATCAAGCTCAAGATCCTCACGCGCTACCGCGAGAGGCTGCAGTGCGCGCTCGACGATCCGCGCCTGGCGCGCCTGGAACTCGCCTTCCATGACGTGTCTGCCGAGCACGGACTGCTGTATCGCCTGCAGGCACAGGGGCTTGTACGGCGCATCATCGACGATGCGCGTATCGAGGAAGCCATAACCACCGCGCCCACCACCACCAGGGCGCACCTGCGCGGTGCTTTTGTGCGTGCGGCGAGCGCTGCGGGACGCGACTACACCGTGGACTGGGTGCACTTGAAGGTGACGGGCGAGGAATCGCGTACGGTATTGCTGAAGGATCCGTTCCGCGCCACGGACGCGCGGGTGGACGAGCTCATCGATTCGCTCGCCAGCACGTGACCTTCGTATACTAGAAAGTTCGCGTGCCCACACCAGGAGGACCATTCATGCGCCGCCGCGCCCTTGTGCTCATTGCCGTGGCCGCGCTCACCCTGGCGGGCTGCACGAGTGCCACATCGGTGGCAACCGATGATGGGCTGCGCAGCGCCAACATCGATGACATCGTCATTGGTACGTCGGATGCGCTGGCGCCCACCATCACGCTCGACACCGATGCTCAGTTTACGAAGCCCGAGGGCAAAGTGGTGTGGGACGGCGACGGCGCTCCCTTGCAGGACAACCAGCCCTTGCTCTTGGACCTATACGGCGTGTCGCTCACCACCGGCGCCGAGGTCATCAACACGTTTGATGGATTGCCGCACTCCTACATCCTCGCTCCCGAGGTGGTCGGCGACGAGCTCTACAACCTCCTGATCAACGCAAATGTGGGCGCTCGCATCCTCGTGGTGGCACCGAGCAATGTGGCGGGGGGCTCGACAGTGGCGCCGTCGCCGGGAGCGCAACTCGCGCCCAACGTGGCCGTGGTGGTCGATGTCCTGTCAGACCGTGCCGTGGGAGCAACACAGCAGCAGCGCGCAGACCTTCCCCGAGTGACGCGGGACGTGGACACCGGAGAGCCCACCATCACCATTGCGCCAAGCCTCAAGGAACCGGTTTCGGTCCAGTCTGAGACCTTGATTCAGGGTGAGGGCCCGCAGGTGAAGAAGGGCTCGTACGTGCTCGTGAACTACAAGGCGGTGCATTGGAGCGACGGCTCCGAGTTCGCCTCGTCGTGGGCCACGGATACGGCGCCGTTCAACACGCAGATAGGCACCGGCCAGGTGATCCCCGCGTGGGACGAGTCGCTTGTCGATCAGACGGTGGGGTCGCAAGTGCTCATCGTTGCGCCTCCAGAGTTTGGCTATCCGGACGAGGGCACGCTCGTGTTTGTGGTCGACATCCTCGACGTATGGACGCCGGAGTCGTGATGGGTGTTTCGGTGCGAGTGATTCCTTGCCTTGACGTGGACGCGGGCCGCGTGGTCAAGGGCGTGAACTTTGAGAACCTTCGCGATGCTGGCGACCCCGTAGAGCTCGCGCAGCGCTACGGCACGGAGGGCGCAGATGAGGTGACCTTCCTCGATGTGTCGGCCTCAGCGTCGGGCAGAGAGACCACACTCGATGTGGTGCGGCGCACCGCCGACCAGGTCTTTGTGCCGCTCACGGTGGGCGGCGGGGTGCGCTCGGCCGACGACGTGGACCGGCTGTTGCGCGCGGGCGCAGACAAGGTGGGGGTCAACACGGCGGCGATCGCGCGCCCCCAGCTCATTTCCGAGATCGCCCAGCGGTTCGGCAGCCAGGTGCTGGTGCTGTCCGTAGACGCCCGACGCTGTGGCGACGCGGTTTCGACCCCGAGCGGGTATGAGGTCACCACCCACGGGGGACGCCGCGGCACGGGGATCGACGCCATCGCCTGGGCACGCAGGGCAGAAGAACTCGGTGCAGGGGAGATCCTGCTGAATTCGATGGACGCCGACGGGACCACCCGCGGCTTCGACATCACGATGATCAAGGAGGTGCGCGACGTGGTGAGGGTTCCGCTCATTGCTTCCGGCGGTGCCGGACGGGTGGAGGACTTTGTCGCGGCCGCACAGGCGGGCGCGGATGCGGTGCTCGCCGCGAGTGTGTTCCACTTTGGCGACCTCACCATCGCCGACGTCAAGGCGCACATGCGTGCGGCGGGGATCGACGTTCGATGACCAAGCAACGTACCGCTGCGGACTACGAGCTCTCCGGCAGCTTCATGCGCAAGGCGGGGCAGCTTTTGGTGCATGCGCTGCGCACGGAACCCTGGCGCTTTGGGCTCGCGATCTCGTTCTCGGGGATCTTCTCGCTCATGACGGTGATCTTTGGCCGACTCTTGGGAAACATCACGGATGACGTGGTGATCCCTGGGGTGGGCGGCGAGCCGATCCGCGGCGTGTGGGGCGAGTACACCCAAGATGCCCAAACGGCGATCCTGCTCGCGGGAGGCGCGTTCTTGCTCATCGGCATCGCCAACGCCGTGCTTGTGTACCTGCGCCGTGCCTTCCAGGGCAACGCGGTGGCCGGGGTTGGCGCGCGTCACCGTCGGGTGGTGGCCGACGCACTCGCGTCGTTGCCGCTCGGGTGGCACCGGGCCAACCAGCCGGGCCGAATGTTGTCGGCAATGTCGTCGGACTCGGAGACGGCGACCAACACGTTGCACCCGTTCGCGTTTGCCGCGGGCTCTGTTGTGATGATGGTCGCTGCCGGGTGGGCGCTCTTCGCGATGGATCCGTGGCTCGCACTGACGGGCATGGCTGTCATCCCCGTGATCCTGATGGTCAACTACGTGTACGAGCGCGTGATCACACCGCTGTGGGACCTGGGCCAAAGCCTGCGCTCCGAGGTCTCGACGATTGCCCACGAGAGCTTCGAGGGCGGAACCGTTGTCAAGGCGCTCGGGGCGGAACCGCTCGAAGAGGCGCGATTCACCACCTCGGTGCAAGGGCTCCGGGATGCGGACACTCTCGTGGGACGCACCTCGGCCTGGTTCGAACCCATGATGGACCTCGTGGTGCCGCTGGGATCGGTGGCGCTCATGGTCGTGGGCGCCTTCCGCGCGTCAACGGGGGCCGTCACCGTTGGTGACGTGGTGTCAGCGATCTACTTGGTGACGCTGCTCGGCGTTCCCATCCGCGGGCTCGGATGGGTGCTGGGGCAGATGCCGCAGGCGCTGGTGGCCTTCCGGCGCGTGGGGGAGATCGCCCAGGCGGCCACGGAGGTAGACGAGCCCGGTCACGTCACGGTTGCGCGCGAGGGTGCGGGAGCCATGAGCTTTGACGCCGCGGACATCGGTGCCGACGATGGCGAGGGGAACCTCGCGGTCATCCTGCGAGACGTGTCGCTTCGCCTTGAGCCCGGCACGGTGACGGCGCTTGTGGGCGCCACGGGCTCCGGCAAGTCCACCGTGGCGCTGGCGGCCTCGCGGCTCGCCAGGCCCGTGACGGGAACCGTGACTCTCGACGACGTGGACCTGTCCACCGTCGCGGAATTGGGTGCGCACGTGGCGCTTGCTCCGCAGACGGCGTTTGTCTTTGCGGGCACCGTGCGTGACAACATCTCGCTGGGCGATGACTACGACGACGAGACGATGTGGCGCGCCATCCGCCGCGCGAACGTCACCGACGTCATCGAGCGCATTGGTGGGTTGGACGCCGTGCTCCACGAGCGTGGCATGAACCTTTCCGGAGGCCAGCGCCAGCGTGTGGCTCTCGCCCGCGCCCTGGTGCGCGAGCCGCGGGTCCTCGTGCTCGACGACGCCACAAGCGCCGTGGACCCGCGCGTGGAGCGTGAGATCCTCACGGGCCTGAGCGGCAGCGGTGACGGGCCAACGGTGCTGATCATCGCCTACCGCCTTGCCTCGATCCTCTTGGCGGACCACGTGGTGCACGTGGACCGTGGCCGAGTGGTGGATGCGGGCACCCACGCGGAGCTGTTGGTCCGAGACCCGGGCTACCGCGAACTCGTGCTCGCGTACGAAGAAGACACCAAACGTCAGGCGGAAGAGGAAGCGGGGTACATCGGATGAGCGATCAGCCTCGCCTCAAGGAGACCTTCCGCCGCGGATTCGAGATCAGCCCAGAGTTCCGCAAGGGCCTGGGCGTCACGCTGACTCTTGCCGGCGTGGCCGCGGCGGGCCAAGCCGCGGTGCCCTTCCTCACGCAGCGCATCACCGACCACGGCCTGCTCGCCCCCGGAGGCGTGGACACGGGCGCGGTCTTGCGATACGCGCTCGTGGGCGTGGTGGTGCTGATCGGCGCCGCCGTCGTTGCGTGGCGCGTGCGCTCGCGCATGGTGGTGGCGGCCGAGGCCGGCCTGGCGACGCTGCGCGTCGAGGCATTCTCCAAGGTGCATGAGCTGTCCGTGCTTACCCAGAACGAAGAGGCGCGCGGCCGCTACGTCTCTCGCGTGACAGGCGATGTCGACACCATGCGGGACCTCATGCAGTGGACGGGAGCCGCCATGATCATCGCGGCCCTGGAGTCCACGATCGTCTTCGTCGTCATGCTGGCGTACTCGTGGAAGCTCGCGCTGCTGGTGCTCCTCGCATTCATTCCCGCCGTGATGTCCCTGCTGTGGGTGCAGCCGCGGGTGCGCAAGGCATACCAGCGCGTGCGTTCCATGATGGCGGACCTGCTTGCCGCCACCTCCGAGCAGATCGTCGGCATCGCCACCATCCGCTCCTACGGTGTGCAGCAGCGCATGCGATCGCGGCTTGGTGAGCAGATTGACCACATCCTCAAGGCCGACCGCCGTGCGTCCATGCTGTCTGCCGCGAACAGCTCCTCTGGTGTGCTCGCACAGTCGCTCGCCACGGGACTTGCGCTCATCGGCGGCACGGCGCTCGCGCTCAACGGCGAGATGTCGGTGGGCACCGTGGTGGCCTTCCCGTTCCTCGTCTATACGTTCTCTGGCCCGCTCAACTGGATCATCGAGATGCTCGCCGAGCTGCAGCGTGCCATGGTGGGCTGGCGTCGTGTCATCGAGCTTGTTGACACCGAGGTCACGATCGCCGATCCCGGCAAGGACGGCACTCCCATCCCGCACGGCCACGGCGACCTCGACATCGAGGGCGTACGGCTCACCTACCCGGGCGGTCCGGAGGTGCTCAAGGGGATCGACCTGACCGTGGCGTCGGGCAAGCGCATTGCGCTGGTGGGGCAGACCGGTTCTGGCAAGACGACGCTGGCCCGTCTCATGTCGCGATTCATCGACCCCGATCAAGGCGTGGTGCGCGTGGGTGGCGTGGACCTGCGGGACGTTCCCATGGAATCGCTGCGGCGCTCTGTTGCCGTGGTGCCGCAAGAGGGATTCCTCTTTGACGGCTCCCTTCGCACCAACCTCGCCTATGCCTTGCCCGACGCTGCACCAGAGGACCTCGAACGTCGCGCCATCGCGGCGTTTGAATCGCTGGGACTCGAGGGTTGGATGAAGACCCTTCCCGATGGGCTCGACACCCACGTTGGGCCGCGCGGCGAGCTGCTGAGCGCGGGGGAGCGCCAGCTCGTCACCATTGCACGCGCCTACCTGCGCGATCCCGACCTGCTCATCCTCGACGAGGCCACAAGTGCCGTGGACCCCGCCACCGAGGTGCGCATTTCGCGAGCGCTCGAGGGGCTCATGCAGGGCCGCACGGCCGTGGTCATTGCCCACCGGCTGTCCACCGCGGAGCGTGCCGATCTCATCGGGGTGATGGAGCAAGGAGAGCTCGTCGAGGTGGGACCGCACAAGGAACTCGTGGCGGCCGGCGGCATCTACGCGGATCTCTATGCCGCGTGGGTGAGCCAGACGCGCGACTAACGCAAGCGTCGGGCCGGTGACGGCCGGGCGCCGTGGAAAGATATGCCGCATGCTCTCCGACGACATCGCCACCAGGCTCAAGCGCACGCCAGACGGACTCGTCGCGGCGGTGGCGCAGCAACACGACACCGGCGAGGTGCTCATGGTGGCGTGGATGAACGACGAGGCGCTTGAACTCACGCTGACCACGGGCCGTGCCGTGTACTGGAGTCGTTCGCGCGGCGAGCTGTGGCGCAAGGGAGACACCTCAGGCAACGTGCAGCGAGTGGTGTCGGTGAGCCTCGATTGCGATGGTGACGCCCTTCTTGTGCGCGTGGACCAGACGGGGCCCGCGTGCCACACCGGTACGCGCACGTGCTTCGAGGCAGGTGGCGACCTTGGGGCCGTTGACGGGACGGCGCTGTGACGGGCCACGCGGCGGGTGCCGTGGCGGTGGAGTGGGGCCAGACGTGGCCGTCGCGGGAGGAGTTTGTCCGCATCGGTGCCACGCGTCGCGTGGTGCCGGTGGTGCGCCGGGTGCTCGCCGACTCGCTGACGCCCGTTGCGGTGTACCGCGCCCTCGCCGGCGGCAGGCCCGGCACGTTCATCCTGGAGTCCGCGGAGCCGGACGGGTCACGCTCGCGCTGGTCCTTTGTTGGGGTGCGTTCGCGTGCCACCCTCACCGTCGATGGCGACGACGCGCATTGGGCGGGCGAGGTGCCCGTGGGTCTTGCCGACGGCGCCCCCCTCGATGCGATCCGTCGCGTGCTTGCCGAATTGCGTTCGGAACCCATTGAGGGCCTGCCTCCGCTGACCGGTGGCATGGTGGGCGTGATTGGTTGGGACATCATCCGCCAGTGGGAGCCCACGCTGCCCAAGAAGGCACCCAAGGACATCGATGTGCCCGACGCCGTGCTCGCTTTGGCTACGGACCTGGCAGCCATCGATCATCACGACGGCAGCGTGTGGCTCATTGCGAACGCCGTGAACGCCAATGCCCAGGACACGGGCATCGATGCCGCCTATGACGACGCGGTGGTCCGCGTCGAGTCGATGCAGGCGGCGCTTGCAGGCGCCGCGGTCTCTGGAGTGTCGGTGCTGACGAGTGGTGACGAGCCGCCCCTTCATGAGCGCAGCGCCGAGGGAGAGTTTGAGGAGGCCGTGCGGTTCGCCAAGGATGCGATCCGTGATGGCGAGGTGTTCCAGATGGTGCCCTCACAGCGCTTTGACGTCCCGTACATGGGTGATCCGCTTGACGTGTACCGGGTGGCGCGCACCGTCAATCCCAGCCCGTACATGTACTACTTCCAGATCGAGGACCGCGAGGGGCGCGAGTTCGCGATCGTGGGGGCGAGCCCAGAGTCGCTTGTGGCGCTTCACCAGGGACAGATGCGCACGTTCCCCATCGCTGGCTCGCGCCCGCGTGGCGCCACGCCGGAGCGCGACAGGGAACTCGCGGCGGAGCTGCTCGAGGACCCCAAGGAGATCGCCGAGCACGTGATGCTCGTTGACCTTGCGCGCAACGACCTCGTCAAGGTGTGTGAGCCCACGTCCGTAGAGGTCACCGAGTTCATGGCCGTGAATCGCTATAGCCACATCATGCACATTTGCTCTACCGTCGTGGGCCGCATAGAGCCCCACTACGGCGCGGTGGACGCCTTCACGGCAACATTCCCCGCGGGGACGCTGTCCGGGGCGCCGAAGGCGCGCGCCATCGCGCTCATCGATGAGATCGAGCCCGTGCGTCGCGCCTTCTACGGTGGTGCCGCGGGGTATTTCGACTTTGCGGGGAACATGGACTTTGCCATCACCATCCGCACCGCGCTGATTCGCGAGGGAGTGGCTCATATTCAGGCGGGAGCAGGCATTGTCGCCGATTCCGTTCCGGAACGTGAGGCCCAAGAGACGCGCGATAAGGCCGCGGCGATGGTGCGGGCCGTCCGCGTCGCCTCCCGCCTCTCACCGGCCGCGGCGCGCTAGAATCGCGCCAGACCACGAGCCAAGAAGGAGTCCTCATGTCGAGCATCGAGTTGGAGCCCCAGGATCTGCCGGACCCTACTGCCCCCAACCATGGCAAGACTCGTGCCGCGTGGGTGCTGAACGTCGGCGTCGTGATCGCATTCATCCTGGCAGGCGTTGGGATGATGATCGGCGCGACCTGGCTCATCTGGGTGGGCGTCGCCGTTGCTGTCGTGTCGCTCGCGTCTGGGGCGGCTCTGCGTGCGCTGGGTCACGGACAGCCGCTAAGGTAACCCCACCGGCGCCGTCCCGGGCTCCGGTTACGAAAAGGGGATATCTCTATGTCTGACATCACGCCTCCGCCGCCTCCGCCGCCCGCGGTTCCGCCCGTCCCGCCCCCGCCGCCCGGCGCGTTCGGGCCTGGTGGCAACACGAGCAAGAACAGCCTCGGCGTGTGGTCGCTCGTGCTTGGCATCCTGTCCATCCTGTGCTGCGGTCTGCTTGCTGGTATTCCGGCGATCATCCTTGGCAACAGCTCCAAGAAGGCCGCGGCCTCTGGCCTTGCCACCAACGGCAACCTTGGCCAGGTGGGCTTCATCCTCGGCATCATCGGTGTGGCACTGTCGGTGCTCGGCGGCGTCCTGTACGGAACCGGCGTGCTGACGTTGTCCGCCAACAGCTGACGTGACCTCGAGCGCGACCGCTGCCACGGCGTCGGGCCGCCTGATGGGGCCCCTCGCTGCGGCGGTCGCGCTCGGGTGCGTCACGGCATACACCTACCTGCGCAACCCCTTCCACCCCGGCGCCTTCCCCACGTGCCTGCTGTATGCAACCACGGGGACCTACTGCCCCGGATGCGGGGGATTGCGCGCCGTGCACCAACTGCTGCACGGCCAGATCGCCGATGCGATCTCTCTCAACGCCCTCGCCATCCTGGTGGTCATTCCCGTCACGCTCGTGGCGCTTGGCTGGTGGATCGGCGCGGCGGCGGGGCGCCCATGGCACCCCCCGCGCTTTCATCCCGCCGTCTATTGGGGCCTCGCCGCACTCGTGCTCGCGTTCTGGGTGCTGCGCAATGTTGGCCCTCTTGCCGGGTACCTCGCCCCCTGACGGCCCCACGCTTGGCACAGGTGGACGGTCGGGCGGCCCTCCGCGGCGGCGCTACCATAGGGCCATGGGAGAGGCGGGGTCTAGCGTGCTCGAGAGCATCGTCGCGGGTGTCCGCGAGGATCTTGCTCGCCGCGAACAGCTCACATCGATGGAGTCGCTGAAGGCGCGCGCCGCACGCCTTCCAAGCGCCATCGATGCGCGTCAGATCCTCGCCCGCGACGAGGTTGCGGTGATCGCCGAGGTCAAGCGCTCAAGCCCCTCCAAGGGTGAACTCGCCGAGATCGCGGACCCCGCATCGCTCGCCACGGAATACGAGGCCGGGGGAGCGTCGGTCATCTCGGTGTTGACCGAGGAGCGCCGGTTCGAGGGCTCGCTTGCCGACCTCGACGCCGTGCGCGCCAAGGTGGACATTCCCATCTTGCGCAAGGACTTCATCGTCACGCCCTACCAGGTGTGGGAGGCCCGCGCCCACGGCGCGGACATGGTGCTGCTGATTGTCGCCGCGCTCAACCAGATGGCGCTCGAGAGCCTCGTGGAGCGCGTGCACTCGCTGGGTATGTGTGCGCTCGTGGAGGTTCACGACGAGGACGAGGTGCTCCGTGCCGCGGATGCCGGAGCGCGAGTCATCGGCGTCAACGCGCGCAATCTCAAGACTCTCGAGGTGGACCGCCACACCTTCCAGCGCGTGGCTCCCACCATCCCCGATGGCATCCTGCGCGTCGCCGAATCCGGCATTCGCGACAGCCATGACGTGGTGGAGTATGCCCGCATGGGTGCGGACGCCGTGCTCGTTGGCGAGGCGCTCGTCAAGGACGACAACCCGCGCCAGGCCGTGGCCGAGATGGTCGCCGCCGGCGCGCACCCCGCGCTGCGTTCGGTGCGCCCGTGACGGATTCGCTCCAGGCGGCCCCTGGGCCGTTCTTCGGCGACTTTGGCGGTCGCTTTGTGCCGGAGGCGCTCGTGGCGGCGCTCGATGAATTGACCGACGCGTATGACAAGGCACGTGTGGACCCGGCCTTTGGTGCGGAGCTTGACCGGCTGGCGCGGGAGTACACCGGCCGCCCGTCCATCGTCACCGAGGTTCCCCGCTTTGCCCGTCACGCCGGCGGAGCGCGCATCCTGCTCAAGCGTGAGGATCTGAACCACACGGGCTCGCACAAGATCAACAATGTGCTGGGTCAGGCGCTGCTGACCAAGCGGGTGGGCAAGTCACGAGTCATCGCCGAGACGGGCGCGGGGCAGCACGGCGTCGCCACTGCCACAGCCGCGGCTCTCATGGACCTCGAGTGCGTCATCTACATGGGCGAGGAAGACACCGAGCGCCAGGCGCTCAACGTGGCAAGGATGCGGCTGCTCGGTGCGCAGGTGGTGCCCGTGGCGTCGGGTTCCCGCACGCTCAAGGACGCCATCAACGAGGCGTTCCGCGACTGGGTGGCCAACGTGGACACCACCAACTACATCTTTGGCACCGCGGCCGGGCCGCACCCCTTCCCCGCCATGGTGCGGGACTTTCAGCGTGTCATCGGGGTAGAGGCGCGTGAGCAGCTGCTCGCCCTGGGCGGGCTGCCCCACGCCGTGGTGGCGTGCGTGGGCGGCGGATCCAACGCCATCGGCATCTTTGACGCATTCCTGGACGACGCCGGCGTGCGCCTCATTGGCTGTGAGGCGGCCGGAGACGGTGTCGAGACGGGACGCCATGCCGCAACGATCACCGGTGGGCGGCCGGGAGTCCTGCACGGCTCGCGTTCCTTCATCCTGCAAGACGAGGATGGCCAGATCACCGAGTCGCATTCGATCAGCGCGGGCCTGGACTATCCGGGCGTTGGCCCTGAACACTCATGGCTTGCGGCCATTGGGCGCGCGGAGTACTGGCCCGTGACCGACGCTGCGGCGATGGAGGCCTTCTCGCTGCTGAGCCGCACGGAGGGCATCCTTCCGGCGATCGAGTCCGCGCACGCCCTTGCCGGCGCCCTGACATTGGGCCGCGAGCTGGGCCCCGAGACCACCATTCTCGTGAGCCTGTCGGGCCGCGGGGACAAGGACGTTGAGCAGGCTGCACGCTGGTTTGGGCTGCTGGAGGATCGGGCGTGACGGGCATGAAGGCGGCGATCAAGGCCGCGAATGCGCAAGGGCGCGCCGCGCTCATCGGCTACCTTCCCGCCGGATACCCTTCCGTGGACGCGTCCTGCCGGGCCATCGCGGCGCTTGTCGAGGCGGGGGCAGACGGCGTGGAGGTGGGGGTCCCCTACTCGGACCCGAGCATGGACGGCCCCACGGTGCAGGCCGCGGCCGAGGCCGCGCTGGCCGCCGGATTCCGGGTGCGCGACACCTTCGCGGCCGTACGCGCTGCCGTAGACGCCGGGGCTCCGGCTGTGGTGATGTCGTATTACAACCCGCTGTTGCAGTACGGGCTTGACCGCTTTGCCGCGGATCTGGCTCAAGCGGGCGGCTCGGGGGTGATCCTGCCCGATCTCACCCCCGACAACGCGGCCGACTGGCTCGCGGCGGCCGCGGCACACGGGCTTGAGACGACCTTCCTCGTGGCGCCCAGCTCCACCAACGAGCGGTTGCACCTGACCGCTGCCGCCACCACGGGATTCGTGTATGCCACGGCCGTCATGGGTGTCACCGGGGAGCGCGCGTCCATCGGAAGTGAGGCCGAGCGTCTGGTGCGCGACACCCGTGCCGCCGGCGCCGACACCGTTTGCGTTGGCATCGGCGTCACTACGGGGGAGCACGCCGCTCTTGTCGCTGGCTATGCGGACGGCGTGATCGTCGGCTCCGCGCTCGTACGCACGCTGCTGGACCACTCTCATGAGGCCGACGCTCTGGCAGCGTTGCGCGCCAAAGTCGCCGAGCTCGCCAATGGAGTAAGGAGCGCGACATGACGCACACCTACATTCCTGCGCCGCCCGAGGGCTGGAGCGCCTTCTCCATTGGACCGCTCACGGTGCACATGTATGCGTTGTGCATTCTCGCGGGCATCTTCTTTGCCATCTGGTACACCACGCGGCGGTGGGTCGAACGCGGAGGCGCTGCCGACGTCGTCGGCTCCGTGGCGTTCTGGGCCGTTCCGTTCGGCATCGTCGGCGGCCGCATCTATCACCTCATCACGTCTCCCGACCAGTACTTCGGGGCGGGCGGGCGCCCACTCGACGCTTTCAAGATCTGGAATGGCGGGCTCGGCATCTGGGGCGCGGTGGCGCTGGGAGCGCTCGGCGCCTACATCGGATGCCGCCGTCAGGGTGTGAGCTTTGTGACCTTCATGGACGCCGCGGCCCCTGCCGTGCTCGTGGCGCAGGCGATGGGTCGGCTCGGCAACTACTTCAACCAAGAGCTCTTTGGTGGACCCACGCACCTGCCGTGGGGGCTGTGGGTGGACGTTCAATACCGCCCAGATGGCTTCGAGGTCTATCACACCTTCCACCCCACGTTCCTGTATGAGCTGGTCTGGAACCTCCTTGGTGCGTGGCTCATCGTGTACCTCGACAAGCGCTACGACCTCCGCGGCGGCCGGGTCTTCTGGCTGTACGTGATGGTGTACACCGCGGGCCGCACCTGGATCGAAATGGTGCGCATCGACGATGCCCACCACTTCTTTGGAATTCGCGTCAATGTGTTCGTATCTGTTGTTGCGCTGCTCGCCTCGACTATGCTCTTCTTCTGGTTGGGGGCACGGCAGCGGCGGCTCGCCGTGCACGTGCCGCGAGGGCAGCTCGCGGCGGCACCGACACAAGGAGGCGACCCCTCCGCACCCGACGACGGGGGAGATCCCCCCGAGCCCGACGCCGAGGCCACTGAGCCCGGCGCGGAGCAGGATGCCGCCAACGGGACGTAGCCGCATTGTGGGACCCAGGGGGATAGAGGTCCCGGTGTGCGAGGCTGTACGCTGAGTTCCCGTGTGAACGACGGGTCGACGGCGCCCCGATTACCTCAAGGAGCCGTTGGCGCACGCCTGCGGCGAAGAAGGACGGTGTGATGGCCGCGGAGCTTCGCGATCACCTCAGCGCAGGTGGGCTCTATGACCCCGCGTACGAGCACGACTCGTGCGGCGTGGCGTTTGTTGCCACCCTGCGCGGCTATGCCGGTAGAGACATCGTCGCGTCCGCTCTGACAGCGCTCAAGAACCTGGAACACCGCGGGGCCGTGGGTGCTGAGACGGAAACCGGAGATGGTGCTGGCATCCTCACCCAGATTCCCGACGCCTTCCTGCGCGCCGTTGTCGACTTTGACCTGCCGCCGGTCGGCGAGTACGCGGTCGGCATCGCCTTCCTCACGCCAGGGCGTGAAGACGAGCAGGTGGCCGCGTTCGGCCGTGCAGCCGCCGCGGAGTCCGTCACGATCCTTGGATGGCGCGACGTGCCGGTGAACCCGGACTCGCTTGGGCCGTCGGCACGCGCGGCCATCCCCACGTTTCGGCAGGTCTTCGCGACGGCCGATGGCGCCACGGGCATCGACCTTGATAGGCGCATGTATCGGGTGCGCAAGCGCTCGGAGAACAGCGGTGGCCCGTTCTTTGCGTCGCTGTCTGCCCGCACACTCAGCTACAAGGGCATGCTGACCACGTACCAACTTGAGCACGTCTTTCCCGACCTGCTCGACGATCGCTTCGCATCGGAGCTGGCGCTCGTTCACTCGCGGTTCTCCACCAACACGTTCCCCTCGTGGCCCCTTGCCCAGCCGCTGCGCCTCATCGCGCACAACGGGGAGATCAACACCGTTCGCGGCAATCGCAACTGGATGGCGGCTCGCCAAGGCACGTTGCAGTCCGACCTTCTGGGCAGCCTGCCGGAACTCATGCCGGTGTGCACGCCATCGGCCTCCGACACCGCATCGTTCGACGAGGTGGTGGAGCTGTTGCACCTCGGCGGACGCTCGCTCCCGCACGCGATTCTCATGATGATTCCCGAGGCCTGGCAGAAGAACGCGGAGATGGACCCCGCCAGGCGAGCCTTCTACGAGTACCACGGCGCGCTCATGGAACCGTGGGACGGGCCGGCTTCGCTGACGTTCACCGACGGCACGGTGATTGGTTCGGTACTGGACCGCAACGGACTGCGCCCCGGCCGGTTCTGGGTCACGGCCGACGGGCTTGTGGTGTTGAGTTCCGAGGCGGGCGTGCTTGATATCGATCCCGCGTCGGTGGTGCGCAAGGGCCGCCTCCAACCGGGCCGCATGTTGCTCGTGGACACCGCCGCCGGAAGGATCATCGAAGACGAGGAGATCAAGAGCAGGCTCGCCGCTCAGAACCCGTACGCACAATGGGTCGCCGAGCACACCGTGCGCCTGTCGGAGCTGCCCGAACGTGAGCACATCGTCCACTCATCGCAGTCGGTGAACCGCCGCCAGCGCACGTTTGGATACACCGAAGAGGAGCTCAAGGTGCTCCTGGCTCCCATGGCGCGCACCGCCACGGAGCCGCTGGGAGCGATGGGTTCCGACACCCCGGTTGCGGTGCTGTCCGCTCGCCCGCGGTTGTTGTTCGACTACTTCACCCAGATGTTCGCGCAGGTGACCAATCCACCTCTCGACGCGATCCGCGAAGAGCTCGTGACGTCGATCGCGGGAACCATCGGCCCCGAGCCCAACCTCCTGGAATCCGACCCCACGCATGCGCGCAAGCTCGTTCTCGACTTCCCGGTGATCGATAACGACGAACTCGCCAAGATCATCCACATCGATGCGGATCCGCGGCTCAAGGGCATCTTCAGTGCGCGCACCATCAAGGGCAGGTACCGGGTGCACGAGGGCGGCGCGGGCCTCGAGCGTCGGCTCGGCGAAATCTTCCGCGACGTTGACCAAGCCATCGCCGAGGGCGTGAGCTTCTTGGTACTGTCCGATCGCGACTCCGACCAGGAGCACGCCCCCATTCCCTCGTTGCTGCTGCTCAGCTCCGTGCACCACCATCTGGTGCGCAACCACACGCGCACCAAGGTGTCGCTTGTGGTGGAGGCCGGCGACGTGCGGGAGGTCCACCACGTGTCGCTCCTCATCGGGTACGGAGCGGCCGCGGTCAACCCCTACCTCGCGATGGAGACGGTCGAGGACCTCGCCAAGTCTGGCTATCTGGGAGACACCACGCCGCAGCAGGCCGTGAAGAACCTCATCAAGGCGCTCGGCAAGGGCATGCTCAAGGTGATGTCGAAGATGGGCATCTCCACCATTGCGTCATACCGAGGTGCCCAGGTGTTCGAGGCGATCGGCATCAGCCGCGACCTCGTCGATAGGCACTTCGCGGGCACCCCAAGCCAGGTGGACGGGGTGGGGATCGACGTCATCGCAGACGAGGTGGCGCGTCGTCACCGCGAGGCCTACCCCCTAAGCGGCGAAAAGCCCGCGCATCAGCGTCTTGCCACGGGCGGTGAATACCAGTGGCGCCGCGACGGCGAGCTGCACCTGTTCAACCCGCAGACCGTCTTCAAGCTGCAGCACTCCACCCGCACCCGCCAATTTGAGGTGTTCAAGGAATACACGGACCTCATCGATGACCAGTCGCGCAACCTGATGACGCTGCGTGGCTTGCTCGAGTTCGGCAGCGATCGCCGGCCCGTCCCCATTGAAGAGGTCGAGCACATCAGCGACATCGTGAAGCGCTTCTCCACGGGTGCCATGTCCTATGGCTCGATCTCCCAAGAGGCCCACGAGACGCTCGCGATCGCGATGAACCGGCTTGGCGCCAAGTCCAACACCGGTGAGGGTGGTGAGTCTCCGGAGCGGCTTCACGACCCCGAGCGTCGGAGCGCCATCAAGCAAGTGGCGTCGGGTCGCTTTGGGGTGACGAGCGAATATCTCGTCAACGCGGATGACCTGCAGATCAAGCTCGCGCAGGGCGCCAAGCCGGGCGAGGGTGGGCAACTGCCGGGGGAGAAGGTCTATCCGTGGGTGGCGGCCACGCGGCACTCGACCCCGGGGGTTGGGCTCATCTCGCCGCCGCCGCACCACGACATCTACTCCATCGAGGACCTCAAGCAACTCATCCACGACCTCAAGAATGCGAACCCTGAGGCACGCATTCACACCAAGCTCGTGGCCGAGGTCGGCATCGGCACCATCGCCGCTGGAGTCGCCAAGTGCAAGTCCGACGTTGTGCTCATCTCCGGGCACGACGGCGGCACGGGCGCGTCTCCGTTGAACTCGCTCAAGCACGCAGGGGCGCCGTGGGAGATCGGCCTCGCCGATACCCAGCAGACGCTTGTGGCCAACGGCTTGCGTGACCGCGTCGTGGTGCAGGTTGACGGGCAGCTCAAGACGGGGCGTGACGTGGTGATCGCGGCGCTGCTGGGGGCCGAGGAGTTCGGCTTCGCTACCGCGCCGCTCGTGGTGAGCGGATGCATCATGATGCGCGTGTGCCACCTCGACACCTGTCCGGTGGGTGTTGCCACCCAGAACCCCGAGCTGCGCTCGCGATTCAGTGGCAAGCCAGAGTTTGTGGAGACCTTCTTCCTGTTCATCGCCCAGCAGGTGCGTGAGCTTCTCGCCGACCTCGGATTCCGTTCCATCGCCGAGGCGGTGGGCCATGTGGAGGTGTTGCGTACCCGCAAGGCCATCGAGCACTGGAAGGCGCAAGGGCTCGACCTTGCGCCCGTGCTTGCGGTGCCTCCGGCCGGGTCGGCGCTTAAGAACAGCACCACCCAGGACCACGGGCTCGACGCCGCCCTCGACAACGACCTCATCGCCAAGGCGTCACAAGCGCTCGAGACGGGCACGCCGGTGGTGATCGATGCCCCCGTGCGCAACGTGAACCGAACGGTGGGTACCATGCTCGGCTACGAGGTGACCCGGCGCTACCAGGGCGTTGGCCTGCCCGACGACACCATCAGCGTCAACCTCACGGGAACGGCCGGGCAATCGTTTGGGGCATTCTTGCCCAAGGGCGTCACGCTGCGCCTGTTCGGCGACGTCAACGACTACGCGGGCAAGGGCCTCAGCGGCGGCCGCGTCATCGTGCGCCCGGATCGTGCAGCGATGCTTGACGATTCGCAAGACGTCATCGCCGGCAACGTCATCGCGTACGGAGCCACGAGCGGCGAGCTGTATCTGCGAGGACAGGTGGGCGAACGCTTCTGCGTGCGCAACTCCGGTGCCACCGCAGTGGTCGAGGGAGTGGGTGACCACGCGCTTGAGTACATGACGGGCGGCACCGCGGTGATCCTGGGGCGCACCGGGCGCAACCTCGGCGCCGGCATGTCGGGCGGCACCGCGTACGTGCTGGACCTGCGCGAGTCGTGCGTCAATCCCGACGCGGTGGCGGCTGGGGAGTTGACCCTCGATTCTCTGGACCCCGAGGACGACGTCATCGTGCGCGGCCTCGTGGAGGCGCATCTCGCGGAAACCGAGTCCCCTAAGGCCCGTGAGCTGCTCGCAGACTGGCCTGCAGCGTCGGCCCGCTTCACGCGGGTGCTTCCCGCGCAGTACGCGCGTGTCAGGGAGGCGCTGTCCGAGCTCGAGGAGACGGGCGGCGACCTCGCCGCTCCCGGCGCCTGGGCGGAGTTCTTGGAGGTGACCGGTGGCTGATCCCCGCGGATTTCTCACGACCCGTCAGCGTGAGCTGCCGGCAAGCCGGCCCGTGCCGCTGCGGCTACTCGACTGGAGCGACGTCAAGGACCAGCTGTCCAAGGACGATGCCGTGCTCAAGCGGCAGGCCGGACGCTGCATGGACTGCGGCATCCCGTTCTGCCATCAAGGGTGCCCGCTGGGCAATCTCATTCCCGAGTGGAACGACCTCACGTGGCGCGACCAATGGGGCGATGCGATCGACCGCCTCCACGCCACCAACAATTTCCCGGAGTTCACGGGGCGCATTTGCCCTGCGCCATGCGAGACCGCATGCGTGCTTGGCATCAATCAGCCCGCGGTGACCATCAAGAACGTCGAGGTGTCGATCATCGACAAGGCGTTCGAGAAGGGGCTGGTGACGCCAAAGATCGCTCAGCGCCACACGGGTAAGACCATTGCCGTTGTCGGATCGGGTCCCGCTGGGCTCGCGGCCGCGCAGCAGCTCACGCGCGCCGGCCACACCGTTGCGGTGTATGAGCGTTCTGACAAGGTGGGCGGCCTCCTGCGTTACGGCGTGCCGAGCTTCAAGATGGAAAAGCACCACATCGATAGGCGCGTGCTCCAGATGGAGGCGGAAGGCACCGTGTTCCGCACGGGAGTCGAGATCGGGCGCGACATTCCGTGGGACCACCTGCGTGCGCGTTACGACGCTGTGCTTGTGGCCACGGGCGCTTCGGTGCCTCGCGACCTACCCATCCCAGGTCGCTACCTCAAGGGCATCCACTTTGCGATGCCGTACCTTACGCAGGGCAACCGCGAGGCGGAGGGGGCGAGCGTTCCCCACCAGATCTCCGCGGCCGGGAAGCACGTCATCATCATCGGCGGTGGTGACACCGGCTCCGATTGCCTCGGCACCGCGTTGCGTCAGGGGGCAAAGTCCGTCACCACGCTTGCGATTGGTGTGCAACCGCCCTTAGAGCGAGACGCCAAGAATCAGCCGTGGCCCACCCATCCGCTGCTGTTCGAGGTCTCGTCCTCCCACGAGGAGGGTGGAGAACGGCAGTTCCTCGCCTCGACGGTGGAGTTTGTGGGGGACGAGGATCACCACGTCACCGCGCTGCGCATCGCCACCACCGAGGTCATGCCCAACGGCATGCGTGGACCGGCACCCGGCACCGAGCGGGAGATTCCTGCCGACCTGGTGCTCTTGGCGATGGGATTTGCGGGGCCGGAGGCGGATCTCATCTCGCAGCAGCTCGGCGTCATGACCAACGAGCAGCAGGCGTTTGCTCGCGACCCCGACTTTGCGACCACGCACGACGGCGTCTTCGTGGCCGGAGATGCCGGCAGGGGACAGTCGCTCGTGGTCTGGGCGATCGCGGAGGGCCGCGCGGCAGCGGCGGCCATCGACGAATACTTGACGGGCGGCACCGAGTTGCCGTCACCGATTACGGCGCGAACCGTGGCACTGCGCGCTTGAGAACTACCTACGTGCCGCGAAACAACTAAGTTGGAGAACATGCGCAACGCAAAGATTGTCTGCACCATTGGCCCTGCCACCGCTTCCCTGGAGAACATGCGCAAGCTTGTTGCTGCAGGCATGGACGTGGCCCGCATCAACCGCAGCCACGGCAGTGCCGAGGAGCACGCCGCGGTCTACGCCAACGTGCGTCAGGCTGCCGAGGAGGCGGGCCGCAACGTGGCCGTGCTCGTGGACCTGCAAGGACCCAAGATCCGCCTCGAGAGGTTCGCGAACGGGCCCCACGATCTCGCAGTGGGTGACGTCTTCACCATCACCACGCGCGATGTCGAGGGAACCAAGGACATCTGCGGCACTACCTTCAAGGGCCTTCCCGGCGACTGCAACGTGGGTGACACGCTGCTCATCGACGATGGCAAGGTGCGCCTCGAGGTGACAGAGGTGACGCAGACCGATGTCGTGACGCGCGTGGTGGTTCCGGGCCCCGTGTCGAACAACAAGGGCATCAACCTGCCGGGCGTCGCGGTCTCGGTGCCCGCGCTGTCCGACAAGGACGAGGACGACCTGCGCTGGGGGCTGGCCATCGGCGCCGACTTCATCGCGTTGTCGTTTGTGCGGTCCGCGAAGGACTACGAGGATGTGGCCCGCATCATGTCCGAAGAGGGCCGCACGGTTCCCGTCATCGCCAAGGTGGAGAAGCCGCAGGCCGTGGACAACCTCGAGGAGATCGTCGATGCGTTTGACGGCGTCATGGTCGCTCGTGGCGACCTGGGCGTTGAGCTTCCTCTCGAGGAGGTGCCGCTCGTGCAAAAGCGCGCCATCGAGTTGTGCCGTGCCAACGCCAAGCCCGTCATTGTCGCCACTCAGGTGCTTGAGTCGATGACTCATTCGCCCGTGCCCACGCGTGCGGAGACCTCGGACTGCGCCAACGCCATCCTCGACGGCACCGACGCCGTGATGCTTTCCGGTGAGACGAGCGTGGGCGACTTCCCCTTCGTGACGGTGGAGACCATGGCTCGCATCATCAAGAACACCGAGGAGAAGGGCTTCACGCGAATCGCGCCGTTCCTGTCGACGCCCAAGACCCGTGGCGGCGCCATCACCCATGCCGCGGCGGACGTTGCCAATGTGCTTGACGTCAAGTACATCGTGACCTTCACGCAGTCGGGTGACTCCGCATTGCGCATGGCGCGGCTGCGCCCGCAGACGCCCATGCTCGCCTTCACGCCGGACGCACACACGCAGAAGCGTCTTGCGCTCTCGTGGGGCATCACCGCCGAACTCGTGGATCACGTGGACTCCACGGATGACATGGTCAACCTCGTGGACTCGTATCTCAAGGACTCGGGCCGCGCGGTGGACGGCGACTACGTGGTGGTCGTGTCAGGAACGCCCGTTGGCGTGCCCGGCACCACCAACTCGATCTTCGTGCACAAGGTGGGGCAGGTGCGCGGCTAGCTTTCGCGCGTACGCCAAGGGAGCGTCGGGCATGCCCGACGCTCCCTTGCTTTTCCCCCTGCGGTGTTCCCAGCTTCAGTAACCCGCGCAATATTCGCCGCGAGGAGCGCATGAGACCTGGTACTGATTCAGCCATCAGAAATTTTGCGCGGGTTACTGACGGGGTGAGCGCCGTGTGGCGGATCTGCGCAACGCGCCAAGAGCCATGGACGTGGTGAAACATCGCGCGGTGCCCCGAGTGGGATTCGAACCCACACTGGAACGGGTTTGAGCCGTTTGCCTCTGCCGGTTGGGCTATCGGGGCGTGGACACTAGGCTAGCGGGTGTGACAGACACTCCAGAGACATCCTCCGCTCCGCGCCGTCGTCGCGCCGTCGTCGCCGAGGACGAGGCACTCATCCGCATGGACATCGTTGAGACGCTGCGCGAAGGCGGCTATGAGGTCGTGGGGGAGGCCGCGAATGGCGAGGAGGCCGTCGCCGCCGCCAAGGAGCACAATCCCGATGTCATCGTGATGGACATCAAGATGCCCGTCATGGACGGCATCACCGCCGCGGAGATCATCGCCAAGGAGCGGCTCGCTCCCGTGGTGCTGCTCACGGCCTTCTCGCAGACAGAGCTCGTTGAGCGGGCGCGCGATGCGGGCGCCATGGCGTATGTGGTCAAGCCCTTCACCCCGGGGGATCTGCTTCCTGCCGTGGCGATTGCCGCATCGCGGTTCGCCGAGATTCGTGCGCTCGAGTTGGAGATTGCGGATATCACCGAGCGGATGGAGACCCGCAAGACCGTCGAGCGCGCTAAGGGCATCCTCATGGAGAAGATGAAGCTCAACGAGCCGGAGTCCTTCAGGTGGATCCAAAAGACGTCGATGGACCGCCGTCTGACCATGCGCGAGGTCGCCGAGGCGGTCATCGAGCAGATGGGTGGCAAGTAGCCACATCGTGCTTGGTGCGGGCCTTAGGTAAAGAAATTGTGATTTAGCCGTCGCCCCACTGAAACCTTCGCGCGATAGCGTGTCCCCTAACCCTCAGGGGAGAGTCCCCTGCGCGGTCGGCCGACGCCCCGGCGTCGGTATGGAGGAATCAACATGGCACGTTGGAACACCATCGCACGTGGCTCGGCTGTTGCCGCGGTCGCTGCGCTGACCCTTGCCGCATGCTCCTCGAGCGACGATCCAGAAAACCCCGGATCGCCCGCTCCTGGTGGAGACGGATCGGCGCTCATCATCGGCACGCTGCTGCCACAGACAGGCAGCCTCGCGTACCTCGGCCCGCCCGAGATCGCCGGTGTGGATCTGGCGATCAAGGACATCAATGACGCCGGTGGCGTGCTCGACCAGCCCGTGCAGGTCGTTCACACTGACTCGTCGGATGCCGACAACCCCACGGTGGCCAGCGCGTCCGTAGACAAGCTCATCGGTGACGGTGTTGGTGCCATCGTCGGCGCCGCGTCCTCGACCGTGTCGCTGAACGTCGTTGACACGATCACCAATGCGTCGATCGTGCAGATCTCGCCCGCGAACACCTCGACCGCGCTGTCGGGTTACTCGCCGTTCTACTTCCGCGTGGCGCCGCCGGACACGATCCAGGGCAACGTCATGGGCAAGCTGCTGCTCGCCGACGGCAAGAAGAACATCTCGGTGCTGGTCTTCAACGATGACTACGGCACGTCGCTGCGTGACGTCATCCAGGAGACCGTTGAGCCCGAGGGCGCAAAGATCGTCTACGGTACGCCGGGTCAGGAGTTTGACCCCAAGGAGACCGACTTCGACACCATCGTGTCCAACGCGCTGGCATCGAACCCCGACGCTCTGGTGCTGATCGCGTTTGACCAGACCAAGGGCATCGTCCCCAAGCTCGTTGAGGCCGGTTACCCCGCGTCCAACATCTACATGGTGGACGGCAACACGGCCGACTACTCGCAGGACTTCGACCCCGGCGTCCTCGAGGGCGCCAAGGGTACGATCCCCGGTGCGTTCCCGGCAAAGGACTTCCAGGACCGTCTGAACTCGGTGGCCCCGGAGCCGCTGACGTCGTTCGCGTACGGCCCCGAGTCCTACGACTCGACCATTCTGGTGGCGCTCGCCGCTCAGAAGGCCGGTGCCACGGATGGCGAGTCCATCCAGGCCAACCTGGCTGCCGTGTCGGGTGCCACGGGCGGTGAGGAGTGCTCCACCTACGCCGACTGCCTGGCGCTGCTCAAGGACGGCAAGGAGATCATGTACAAGACGGTTGCGGGCTCCGGTGCCTTCAACTCGAAGAACGACCCCAAGAGTGCCTTCATCGGCATCTACGTCTACGACGCCAACAACGTCCCGCAGTGGACGGACGCCGTCGAGGGCCAGAACTCTCAGGAGTAGTTCCCGCTGTACCGCGACGGGCCCCTGGCGTACGCCAGGGGCCCGTCGTTTGCGTGTACCGCTCAGCTATGCGCCGAGCGTGCCCAGATACAACTCGATGACCTTGGGATCCTTGAGCAGCTGCTGCCCGGTGGCCGTGTAGGCGGAGGTGCCCTGATCGAGGACGTAACCGCGATCGCAAATCTGCAGGCAGCGTCGGGCGTTCTGTTCCACCATGATGACGGTGACGCCCGTGCGATTGATGTCGCGAGTGCGAACGAAGGTCTCGTCTTGACGCGCGGGGGACAGGCCCGCACTCGGTTCATCGAGTAGCAGCACCTTGGGGTCCATCATGAGCGCGCGCGCCATGGCCACCATCTGACGCTCGCCGCCCGATAGCGAGCCGGCACGCTGGCTGCGACGGTCCTTGAGGACGGGGAACAACTCAAAGATCTTGTCGCGGTGCTCGCGGAAGCCGGACGCGTTTTGGAACGCGCCCATCTCGAGGTTCTCCTCGATCGTCAGCGAGGGGAAGACGTTCTGGGTCTGCGGCACGAATCCGATGCCGCGCGAGACCAACTCGTTCGCCTTCTTGTTGGTGATGTCCTCGCCGTCGTAGGTGATGATGCCGGAACGGACGGGCACCAACCCGAACAGCGCCTTGAGGAACGTGGACTTGCCTGCCCCGTTTGGGCCGATGATGCCAATGAGTTCGCCTTGGCGCACCTCCATGGAGCAGCCATTGAGGATGTTCACACCGGGGACGTATCCGGCGATCAGGTCGTCGGCGGAAATGATGACGTCGGCGTCGGTCACGAGCGCTCCTCAAACAGGTCGGCGTCGTGGTGGGCGCCAAGGTATGCGTCTTGCACGGCGGGGTCCTTCATGACTTCGTGGGGGTTGCCCTCGGCGATGATGCGGCCCTCTGCCATCACCACCACCCAATCGGAAATGCGGCGCACCATGTGCATGTCGTGCTCCACGAACAGCACGGTGACGCCCTCCTCACGGAGAGCCACGATGTGTTCCAGCAGCGACTCGGTGAGCGCAGGGTTCACGCCTGCCATGGGCTCGTCGAGCATGAGCATGCTCGGCTTGGACATCAGCGCCCTCGCCATCTCGAGCAGCTTGCGCTGACCACCCGAGAGCGATCCTGCGTACTCATCGCGCTTCTCGATGAGCTTGAACCGGGTGAGCAGTTCTTCCGCCTGCTCGGTGATCTCTCGCTCACGCGACTTCCACAGGGGGGCAATCAGGGCCCGGGCAAAGTTCTCTCCGCCTTGCTCTTGGGCGCCGAGCCGCATGTTCTCGATGACGGTCATGCGGCTGAGCGCCTTCGTGAGCTGGAAGGTGCGCACCATGCCTGCCCGTGCCACCTGTGCCGAGGTCATGCCCTTGAGCGGGTGGCCATTGAAGATGCCATGACCCTCTTGAGCAAAGTCAAAGCCCGTCAGCAGGTTGAAGAACGTGGATTTGCCCGCTCCGTTGGGGCCGATGAGCGCCGTGATGGAGTGCCGTTGTGCCTCGAAGTGATCCACGTTGACGGCCACGAGGCCGCCAAAGGATCGCACCACGCCGTTGGCGATGAGGATGGGGTCCGGCTTTGCCGAGCCGGGAGTGGGCTCGACGTTCGCGAAGGAGGGAATCTCAACCATTGATCGCCAGCTCCCTCTTGTTTCCCAGGATTCCTTGTGGTCTGAAGATGATCAGCAGAACCAGGCCAAGGCCAACGAAGGCCAGCGCGAGCGGCTCCACCTGGGTGCCCTGGAGGTCGGGAAGGACCACGGGACCCAGTTGCTTGATGAACACGAACAACGCCCAGAACAGGCAGGTACCGAGCACCGGACCAAACACGGTGGCTGCACCGCCAAGAAGGAGCATCGTCCAGATCCAGAACGTAGTGGTGCGGCCCATCGAGTCCGGCGACACGGCGTTTGCGTGTGCCCAGATGATGCCACCAAGCGCACCGATGACACCGCCGATGACGAGTGACTGCATCTTGAACGCATAGACGTTCTTGCCGAGCGAACGCACGGCGTCTTCGTCCTCCCGAATGCCTCGCATCACGCGGCCCCAGGGGCTGGACTTCAGGCGCCAGAACAACAGCGCAAAGAGCAAGACGAGTCCCCAACCCACGGTGAGCAGCCACCACGAGGTGCCGTGGAATTGCCATGGTCCAATGCGCACGAGGCGGTCGGGGAAGGGTGACAGCGCCTCAAACGGCCCCTTGAAGTCCTTGCCGCGAATGCCGGTGTTGCCGCCGGTCCATTCTTTGAGCCACTGGCTGCGGCCCACGATGCGAACGATCTCCGCCGCTGCAATGGTCACGATGGCGAGGTAGTCGCCGCGCAGCCGCAGTGTGGGCCAGCCGAGGAACAGGGCGAAGAGCACGGCCCCAACGAAGGCGATGAGGAGTCCACCCCACGCGGGAAGTCCGTGGGAGACCGAGATGCCGTATCCGTACATGCCGATGAGCATGAAGCCGGCGTGGCCCATGTTGAGCAGGCCCGTGAGTCCGTAGTGGAAGTTCAGGCCGATCGCGGCGAGCGCGAACGCGGCCGTGGTTGGCGAGACGATGATTTGCAGGATGTCGTTGAAGTCCATGTCAGCCCACCCGCTCCTTCCGTCCGAGGATGCCTTGCGGCCTCACCAGCAACGTGATGATGAGAATGGCCATGACGGCCGCGTACTTGAGGTCCGGCGTGGGCGCGTACACCGTGGTGAGCTGCGCCACGATGCCGATGATGAGCGCTCCCACCGCGGCACCGAAGGGGTGTCCAAGGCCGCCGAGCGTCACCGCGGCGAACATCAGCAGCAGGATGTTGGCCCCAAGCATGAAGTCCAGCGTGTCGTTGTACAGCGCCAATAGCGGTCCGGAGAGCGCCGCGAGTGCACCGGCCATCATCCACACGATGCGGATGACGCGGTTCACGGAGATGCCGGTGGCCGACGCCAGGGCCGGGTTGTCGCTCACGGCCCGCGTGGCGCGTCCCAGCCGGGTGCGCAGCAGGAAGAATGCCACCGCGCCGAGAGCGAGGATGCAGATGCTCACCGAGATGAGATCGGGCGTGCTCACCGAGATGGGTCCCACGCGGTGGCTTTGCGATGTGGAGGTCACGAGCCGCAGGCGGTCGGGACCGATCCAAATCTGGATGAGGTTGACGAGGATGAGTGCCAGGCCGATCGACACGATCATCTGCTGCATCGTGGGAACCGCCCGCTTACGCAGCTGCTTCCACAGCACCAGGTCCAGGAACCATCCGGCAACGGTGCCTGCGAGGACGGCGATGATCACCGCGACCACCAGCGAGGCGCCTGCACGAACCGCCACATACGCCGTGGCGGCGCCGAACGTGACCGCCTCGCCATGGGCAAAGTTGCTGAGGCCGGTGGTGCCGTAGATAAGCGAGAGTCCAACGGACGCCAGTGCCAGGAGCAGGCCGTAGATGGTGCCCTGCAGGATGGTCTGAAGGAACTTGTTGGTGCCGGGTGCGACGTCCACGACGGCGGTGCCGTCTGTGGCAGACGCCGTTTGCACAAACGCGAACACGAGGAGCCCCAGCACGAGGGCCGTCCCCAGTATTCGCCACAGCAGGGGATTTCGCGCCAGGACATTGTCAGCCGCCAGCCTCACGTGCACCTCCTTGTTGCAGTTCCGCTAAACAATAGACCCCAGGCCCTATGGATGCGGCCTGATAGCGCATGTGAGTCGCGCAGTTGCCACGAGCCGGTCCGCGTCGTCGGTGACGTGGATGGAGTAGCTGGCTACGGTGCGCCCCCTATGCAGGGCCGACGCTGTGGCTCGCACGGTGCCACCCGTCACCGCGCGGTGGTGGGTGATGTTGAGGTCCACGCCAACGGCAATGGCGTCGTCGCCCGCGTGCGCCATCGCCGCGAGGGAGCCGACGGTCTCGGCGAGCGCGGCGGACGCTCCACCGTGAAGCAACCCGTAGGGCTGAGTGTTGCCGGTTACCGGCATCGAGGCGATCGCCGTGTCAGGGGCCACTGACAGGATCTCAATGCCGAGGCGCTCGATGAGCGTGCCGGGGTAGGCAATGGCGACGTCGTCGGCGGTCATAGAGATAGGTTGGCACTTGTGAGCGAATCCACCAAGGGGACACTGCTGTTGGTCGACGGTTTGTCGATGGCGTTCCGCGCGTTCTTTGGGCTGCCGGTGGAGAACTTCACCACCCCCAACGGAGTGGCCACCAACGCGGTCTATGGCTTCACGACGATGCTGTCCACGCTCATGCGTGAGCACAAGCCCACACACATTGCGGTGGCGTTTGATCTTCCTGGCGGCACGTTCCGCACCGAGGCGTTGCCCTCGTACAAGGGCACGCGCGATGCCACACCCCCCGATTTTGAGCCGCAAGTTCCGCTCATCCGCGAGGTGTTGGCCGCGCTGGGTGTGGCCGCGGTGGACAAGCCCAACTATGAGGCGGACGACCTCTTGGCAACGTATGCCCGGCTCGGTCGGGAGGCGGGCATGGACGTGCTCGTGGTGTCCGGGGACCGCGACACCATCCAGCTCGTCACCGACACCGTCACGCTGTTGTATCCGCGCAAGGGGGTTTCTGACCTTGTGCACTACACGCCGCAGGCGGTCTTCGATCGCTACGAGGTGCAACCGTCGCAATACCCCGATCTCGCCGCGCTCGTGGGTGAGACGAGCGACAACCTGCCGGGCGTGCCTGGCGTGGGGCCAAAGACGGCGGCCAAGTGGGTGGCAACCTACGGTGGGTTGGAGCAGATTCTCGCGGCGGCCGACGACGTGCCCGGCAAGGCGGGGGAGAGCCTGCGAGCCCACCTTGATCAGGTGCGCCTCAATCGGCAGTTGAACCATCTGTTGACGGACCTTGACGTGGAGGTGCCGCTGGCCGCGCTTGAGTATGAGGGCGGCAACGCTGCGGCGATCCACGCGGTGTGTGACGCGCTCCAGTTCCGCACCCTGCGGGACAGACTGCTCCCGTTTGCGGCGGGCGCCCAGGAGACACCGGCGCAGGAGGCGGCGGAGCTCGAGATCATCACCGACGGCGCACTCGACGGGATCCTCGCGCAGTCCGGACGGTGTGCCGTGCACGTGGAAGGCCAGGCCGGTGCCGACGCCGACGCATGGGCGCTTGGCGTGGCGGCGGCGCCTGGGGTGGCGTTCGGCATCGACCTGACGGCGCTTGGCCCCGACGACGAGCAACGGCTCGCCGGGTGGCTTGCGGATGCGGCGGTCCCCAAGGTGCTGCACGCGGCCAAGGACGCCATCCACGCTCTTGCGGCGCGCGGGTTGACCCTTGGCGGGATCGTGGGGGACACGCAGATCGCGGCGTTTCTCGTCAATCCCGATCAACGGGGCTTCGATGTCGAGTCGATCGTCCAGCGTTATCTGGGGCTGACCCTCGAATCGGGCCCGGACTCAGGCGAGCTTGACCTGGGGCTCGGCACGCCGCAGGCGGCCCGCGCCGCGCAAGGAGCGGCCACGGTGTGGGCTCTCGCCGGGATTTTGGAGGCAGAGGTCGAGTCGCGGGACATGGGGAATCTCTACAGAGACATGGAGTTGCCGTTGCTCGAGGTGTTGGCGCGGATGGAGGCGGCGGGGATGGCGGTGGACGCCGCCCACCTGTCCCGACTCGCCGACGAGGCCCGTGCCCGCGCCGACGCCGCGGCGGAGGAGGCCTATGCGGCGCTTGGCGGGGACCGCGTGAATCTTGGCAGTCCCAAGCAGCTGCAAGAGGTGCTGTTCGAGCGTCTTGGGATGCCCAAGACCAAGAAGATCAAGACGGGCTATACCACCGATGCCGCGTCGCTCTCGGAACTCTTCGAGAAGACCCAGCACCCCTTCCTTGCCGCGCTGTTGGCGCATCGCGATGCGAGCAAGCTGGGACAGATCATCGAGACGCTCGCGCAAGCGGTGCGTGCGGACGGGCGCATCCACACCACGTTCTCGCAAGTGGTCGCCTCTACGGGGAGGCTGAGCTCTAAGGATCCCAACCTGCAGAACATCCCCATCCGCACCGAAGAGGGCAGCAGGCTTCGCGAGGCGTTTGTGGTGGGTTCGGGGTACGAGACGCTCGTCACCGCGGACTATTCGCAAATCGAGATGCGCATCATGGCCCACCTCAGCGGTGATCAGGCTCTCATCGACGCGTTCCGCTCCGGCGAGGATCTGCACCGATTCGTGGGCTCGCGCGTCTATGGGGTGGATCCCGCGGACGTCACGCCCACGATGCGCTCGCACGTGAAGGCGATGTCGTATGGGCTCGCCTATGGGTTGTCGGCATTTGGGCTTTCCAAACAGCTGTCGCTTGACGTCGCCTCTGCACAGGCGCTCATGGATGACTACTTTGAGCGCTTTGGCGGCGTGCGGGACTACTTGCGGGCATCCGTGAAGAAGGCCGCGGCCGTGGGCTACACCGAGACGCTGTTCGGGAGGCGCCGGTACATGCCCGACCTCACCTCCACCAACCGTCAGCGTCGCGAGATTGCCGAGCGGGTGGCGCTCAACGCGCCCATTCAAGGAAGCGCCGCGGATCTCATCAAGCGGGCCATGCTCGCGGTAGATGCTCGCCTTCGGGACCAAGGACTGTCATCACGGCAGGTGTTGCAGGTGCATGATGAGCTCGTGGTGGAGGTGGCACCTGGCGAACAGGAGGCCGTCGAGGCCATTCTCAGGGAAGAGATGGGCGGCGCGGCGCAGCTCCTCGTCCCGCTCGACGTCAACGTAGGAATCGGTGCCAACTGGCGCACCGCTGGACACTGAAAGCAGGCACATGCGCATCGGCATCCTCACGGGAGGCGGGGACTGCCCCGGACTCAACGCGGCGATTCGTGCCGTGGTCAAGCGGGGAACCGCGGAACATGGCAGCTCGATCGTCGGCTTCCGCAACGGGTGGGAGGGCGTGATCCGTGGCGACGCGATTCCGCTGTCCCGCAACGATGTGTCCGGAATCCTCGTGGCCGGTGGAACCATCCTCGGTACCGCTCGGTGCCACCCTCACAAGGTTGAGGGTGGCATGGAGGCGGTGCAAGAGACGGCGGAGAACGAGAAGCTCGAGGGCTTCATCTGCATCGGCGGTGACGGCACCCTCAAGGCGGCCGGCAAGGTGTCCCAGGCCACGGGACTGCCCGTGATTGGGATACCCAAGACCATCGACAACGACGTGGTGGGCACCGACGCCGCGATTGGCTTTGACACGGCCGTCACGGTGGCCACCGAGGCGATCGATCGCCTGCATTCGACCGCGGAGTCCCATAACCGCGTGATGGTCGTGGAGCTGATGGGACGTCACTCGGGCTGGATCGCCGTCACGGCCGGCATCGCTGGAGGCGCCGACATCATCCTGTCTCCCGAGGAGCCCTTCGACATCGACGTGATCGCCAAGAAGATCAAGCACCGTCACCGCTACAAGAACTTCTCCATCGTCGCTGTCGCCGAGGGCGCTATTCCAGCCAAGGGCTCCGCGTGGGACGGCAAGCCCACGATCGACGACAAGGGCAATCCCATCGCCGGCTCCATCGGCCACGAGGTGACCAAGGCGATTGAGACGGCAACGGGATTCCCCACTCGGCTCACGGTCTTGGGGTACGTGCAGCGTGGCGGCCACCCCACGGCGTCGGACCGCCTGCTGGCCACCCGATTTGGCGTGGCGGCCATCGATGCCATCACGAGTGGTGAGGGCGGAAAGTTCACCGCGCTCGAGGCGGGCGAAGTGGTGCTCAAGCCGTTCGAGGTGATGATGGGCAAGACCAAGTGGGTGCCCCAAGAACTCCTGGACACGGCGCGCGATCTGTAGCGAGCGTCGGGCCGCGCGCGGGGTACGAGCGGCATTGTGCGGGCGCGTGCGCGCGGGGTATGATGTCCGATGGCTTGGTGCGCCTTGGCGTGCCTTCCATGTCCATATTCATCACGAATGCCCCCCATCCATCGGAGTCACTCCTTAATGTCCGTATCCACCCCCGAGACCACCCAGATTGCCGTCAACGACATCGGCTCGAGCGAAGACTTCCTCGCCGCGATTGACGCAACTATCAAGAACTTCGACGACGGCGACCTTGTTGAAGGCGTCATCGTCAAGGTCGACCGTGACGAGGTTCTCCTCGACATCGGCTACAAGACCGAGGGCGTCATTCCCGCCCGCGAGCTGTCCATCCGCCACGACGCTGACCCCGACGAGGTCGTCAACGTTGGCGACACCATCGAGGCGCTTGTTCTCACCAAGGAGGACAAGGAGGGTCGCCTGATCCTGTCCAAGAAGCGCGCCCAGTATGAGCGCGCCTGGGGCTCCATCGAGAAGGTCAAGGAAGAAGACGGCATCGTCTCCGGCACGGTCATCGAGGTCGTCAAGGGTGGCCTCATCGTGGACATCGGCCTGCGCGGCTTCCTCCCGGCATCGCTCGTGGAGATGCGTCGCGTTCGCGACCTCGGCCCGTACATCGGTCAGCAGATCGAGGCCAAGATCATCGAGCTGGACAAGAACCGCAACAACGTGGTGCTGTCTCGCCGCGCCTTCCTCGAGCAGACGCAGTCCGAGGTGCGTTCCACGTTCCTCACCGCGCTGGCTCCCGGCCAGGTGCGCAAGGGCGTCGTGTCCTCGATCGTCAACTTTGGTGCGTTCGTTGACCTGGGCGGCGTTGACGGCCTCGTGCACGTCTCCGAGCTGTCCTGGAAGCACATCGACCACCCCACCGAGGTTGTCAACGTTGGCCAAGAGGTCGAGGTCGAGGTTCTTGAGATCGACATGGACCGCGAGCGCGTGTCGCTGTCGCTCAAGGCCACGCAGGAAGACCCGTGGGCCGTCTACGCGCGTACTCACGCCATCGGCCAGATCGTGCCCGGCAAGGTCACCAAGCTCGTTCCCTTCGGCGCCTTTGTGCGCGTCTTCGAGGGCATCGAGGGCCTCGTGCACATCTCGGAGCTGTCCGTGCGTCACGTTGAGCTGCCTGAGCAGGTCGTCTCTGCCGATGAAGAGGTCTTCGTCAAGATCATCGACATCGACCTCGAGCGTCGCCGCATCTCGCTGTCCATCAAGCAGGCCAACGAGGGTGTGGACCCGCAGGGCGAGGACTTTGACCCCGCGCTGTACGGCATGACCGCCGAGTACGACGCTCAGGGCAACTACAAGTACCCCGAGGGCTTCGACCCCGAGACCCAGGAATGGCGCGAGGGCTTCGATGCCGAGCGCGAGGCCTGGGAGGCCGAGTACGCCAAGGCGCACGAGCGCTGGGAAGCGCACAAGGCGTTCGTTGCCAAGCAGGACGCCGCTGCGGCGGAGATCGAGGCCTCGGCCCCGGCCGCCAAGAAGCGCGGCGCCAAGGGCGAAGGTTCTGCCACGTCCTACTCCTCGCATGACGATGAGGCCTCGGAGGGCACGCTTGCCTCCGACGAGCGTCTCGCCGCGCTGCGCGAGAAGCTCACGGGCAACTAGTTCCTACCCCGAAGGGGCCCCTCCGCAGTCGCGAACTGTGGAGGGGCCCCTTCGTGCTTTCTGCCCGACGCTGAGGCAAGCGGGCGCGCTGAGTTGCCTCCGGCGTCGGGCCGTGTGAAGATTCCCAGCATGTTGCGCATAGGCCTCACGGGCGGCATTGGGGCCGGAAAATCAACGGCGGCTCGGCGTTTTGGCGAGCTTGGAGCCAGGGTCGTAGATCACGACGTCTTGGCGGGTCGCGTGGTGGAGCCTGGATCCGCGGCGCTCGTGGACATCGTGAAGGTGTTTGGGGATCGCGTGCTCGTTGATGGCCGCTTGGATCGCGCGGCACTCGCCCGCATCGTCTTTGGAAGCGATGTGGAACGGGCACGGCTCAACGCCATCGTGCATCCGTATGTCACCGCGGCGGCGCAGGCCGCCGACCGCCAGGCTCGCCTTGAAGGCGTGGAGGTGGTGGTGCACGACATCCCCTTGCTGTTTGAGACGGGTCAAGGCGGCGACTTTGACATGGTGCTGACCATCGCAGCACCCGTGGAATTGCGGGTGGCGCGCCTCATCAAGACGCGTGACATGACGGGTGCGCAGGCCCAGGCGCGTATTGCCGCGCAAGCCACCGATGAAGAGCGCGCCTCCATTGCCGATGTTGTTCTTGACGGCTCCGGTACCGCAGATGCGCTGTGCGCCCAGGTGGATGCATTCTGGGTAGAACACGTGCCGACGTAGTGTCGTGTCGTGGGGCCCATCCCAGCGGTGCGTAATGCGTGTCAGGGGTGCGGCGTACCGTTGAGGCATGTCTGCTGACCTGCGTCGTGCGGAGAGCCCCTTTGAGGTGATCTCCGAGTACAAGCCATCGGGCGACCAACCGCAAGCCATCGATGAGCTCGCGGCACGCATCCAAGCGGGAGAAAAGAACGTGGTGCTGTTGGGTGCCACAGGCACCGGCAAGTCGGCGACCACGGCATGGCTCATCGAACGGCTGCAGAGGCCAACGCTCGTGATGGCCCACAACAAGACGCTCGCCGCTCAGCTCACCAACGAGTTCCACGATCTCCTTCCCAACAACGCCGTCGAGTACTTCGTGAGCTACTACGACTACTACCAGCCAGAGGCGTACGTGCCGCAGACGGATACGTACATCGAGAAGGACTCCTCGATCAACGAGGAGGTGGAGCGGCTGCGCTACTCGGCAACCAACTCGCTACTGACCAGGCGTGACGTCGTCGTGGTGTCGTCCGTCAGCTGCATCTACGGTCTTGGCACTCCCGAGGAGTACATCGACGGCATGGTGACCCTTGCCGTGGGGGACACCCTCGATAGGGACGCGTTGCTGCGCGAGTTTGTGCAGATGCAGTACGCGCGCAACGATCTCGCGTTCACGCGCGGCACCTTCCGGGTGCGTGGGGACACCGTGGAGATCATCCCCGTGTATGAGGAGCTCGCCATCCGCATCGAGTTCTTTGGTGACGAGATCGAGGCGCTGTACACCTTGCACCCCCTCACCTCAGATGTCGTGGAGCAGCGCCAACAGGTGCACATCTTCCCTGCGTCGCACTATGTGGCGAGCGAGCAGCGCATGCAGCGCGCCATCGCCACCATCGAGCAGGAGCTGGGGGAGCGGCTCGTGGAGTTGGAGCGGCAGGGCAAGCTGCTTGAGGCGCAACGGCTCAAGATGCGCACCACCTTTGACCTCGAGATGATGCGCTCCGTTGGCACCTGCAGCGGCATCGAGAACTACTCACGGCACATCGAGCAGCGCGAGACGGGCACGCCGCCGCACACGCTGCTCGACTACTTCCCTGACGACTTCCTCCTCGTCATCGACGAGTCGCACGTGACGGTGCCGCAAATCGGCGCCATGTTTCACGGTGACCAATCGCGCAAGCGCACACTCGTGGATCATGGCTTCCGGCTTCCCTCGGCACTGGACAACCGGCCGCTTAAGTGGGAGGAGTTCCAGGACCGCATCGGGCAGACCGTCTACCTCTCAGCCACGCCAGGGCAGTATGAATTGGAACGGGCCGACGGCGTGGTTCAGCAGATCATTCGCCCCACCGGCCTCGTGGATCCGCTCGTGGTGGTCAAACCAACAGAGGGCCAGATCGACGACCTCCTGGAGCAGGTGCGGGTGCGTGTAGAGCGGGACGAACGTGTGCTCGTGACCACGCTCACCAAGAAGATGGCGGAAGACCTCACGGATTACTTGGCCGAGCGTGGGGTGCGCGTGGAGTACTTGCACTCAGATGTCGACACGCTGCGGCGCGTGGAACTGCTGCGGGAACTCCGTATGGGCAAGTTCGACGTCTTGGTGGGCATCAACCTGCTGCGTGAGGGCCTCGACCTGCCCGAGGTGTCGCTTGTCAGCATCCTCGACGCCGACAAGGAGGGCTTCTTGCGCTCCGGGACGTCGCTCATTCAGACCATTGGCCGTGCGGCACGCAACGTCTCCGGCGAGGTCCACATGTACGCGGACACCATCACCGATTCCATGAGGTCGGCGATCGATGAGACCAATCGCAGGCGAGACCTGCAGATCGCGTACAACACGCGCAACGGCATCGATCCCACTCCCTTGCGCAAGCGCATCGGCGACATCACCGAGATGCTCGCTCGCGAAGAGGCGGACACCGCGAACGCCCTCAAGGAGGCGCACGCCGATTCCCGGAAGGCGCCAACGCCCGGTGGCGCGCGCAGCCCCATGGCAGACCGCCCGGCGGACGAGCTGACTAAGCTCATCGAGGACCTGTCGGCGCAGATGCGTGCCGCGGCGGGCGAACTGCAGTTCGAGCTCGCGGCCCGGCTCAGGGACGAGATCGCGGAGCTCAAGAAGGAGCTGCGGCAGATGCTGGGAGCTCAATAGCGGCCACTACACTGGGGCGGTGGAGTCGATGGCCGTGTGGGTGATCACGGTCGCGGCAATCGTCGCGCTCTTCGTCTTCGACTTCTACGTGGTTGTCCGCAACCCGCACGAGCCAACGTTCCGCGAATCCAGCCGCTGGACCATCTTCTACATCTCGCTTGCAGTGGTGTTCGGTGCGTCGATGATCGCCTGGAACTCGGCGCAGAAGGCCACCGAATTCTTCGCTGGCTACATCACCGAGTGGTCGCTCAGCGTCGACAACCTCTTCGTGTTCCTGGTGATTCTCACCCGGTTTGCCGTGCCGGCGCTGTACCGCCAACGCGTGCTGCTTGTGGGCGTGGCCATCGCGCTGGTGTTGCGCGGGGCGTTCATCGCGGTGGGAGCAGCGGCCCTCGCCGCGTTCACGTGGGTGTTCTACCTCTTTGGCGTGTTCCTCATCTGGACGGCCTTCTCCGTGGCCAAGGAGGGCGGTGCCGAAGAGGGAGACGTCGAGTACTCGGAAAACCGGGTCATCCGCTGGGTGCGCAAGGTGGCGCCTGCCACCGACAACTATCGTGGTGCGGCCCTGTGGGTGCGCGAGAACGGCAAGCGGCTCGTAACCCCCCTGCTCATTGTCATGATTGCGGTGGGCACCACAGACGTGTTGTTCGCGCTGGACTCGATTCCCGCCATCTTTGGGCTCACCCATGATCCCTACATCGTGTTCACGGCCAACGCGTTCGCGCTCATGGGACTGCGTCAGCTCTTCTTCGTGGTCCAAGGCCTCTTGTTGCGCCTGGTGTACCTGTCGTACGGCCTCGCGGTCATCCTCGCCTTCATCGGCGTGAAGCTGATCTTGGAGGCGTTGCGCGAGAACTCGCTGCCATTCATCAACGATGGCGAACCGCTCCACGGCATTCCCGACATCCCCACGTGGGTGTCTCTCGTGGTCATCGTGGTGGTCGTCGGCACCGCGGCAATCGCTAGCCTGATCGCAACCCGCGGCACCCAGGCGCCGCCGCACGTGGAGGAGGACTGACATGGCCCGATACGCAGGGTGGGTGGCGCGGCCCTACGCCGAGGTATGGCCCCAGATCGATGGCGTAGCCATGAGCCAGGGGTGGGAGGTGGGCCCGGCGTCGGTCGAGGATCGCCGCTATTACGTGAAAGGCATTTCCGCGTTCTCGTGGGGCGCAAACCTGACGGTGTACCTGCAGGCGGCGGGCGACCACACGCGCGTGACCTTCGATACCGTCAGCACCTCGCTCGTGGACTATGCGCGGGCCAAGGGGGTGGTCGAGAAGATCATCGTGGGCCTCGGAGGCCAGCTGGATTGAGGCACGCGACGCGTTCGAACATGCGTTCGAACGATTTTCCACGTAGCATTGCCGTGTGAATGACCGGCTGATCGTCCGCGGAGCGCGCGAGCACAACCTCAAGGGCATCGACCTTGACCTTCCACGGGATGCGCTGATCGTCTTCAGCGGACTCAGCGGATCCGGAAAGTCCTCCCTCGCCTTTGACACCATCTTCGCTGAGGGGCAGCGCAGGTACGTCGAGTCCCTGAGCGCGTACGCGCGCCAGTTCCTCGGTCAGATGGACAAGCCGGACGTCGACTTCATCGAGGGTCTGTCGCCCGCGGTGTCTATCGATCAGAAGTCCACCAACCGCAACCCGCGCTCCACGGTGGGCACCATCACCGAGGTCTACGACTACTTGCGTCTGTTGTTTGCGCGCGTGGGAGTGCAGCACTGCCCAGTGTGCGGCGAGGAGATTCGTTCGCAGACGCCGCAGCAGATCGTCGATTCCGTGCTCGCCTTGCCAGAGGGAACTCGTTATCAAGTGCTCGCGCCTGTGGTGCGCGGCCGTAAGGGTGAATACCAGGACCTGTTCGAGGAGCTCCAGGGGCAGGGCTTCGCGCGGGCGCGCGTGGATGGCGAGACCATTCAGCTGAGCGAGCCCCCACAGCTTGAGAAGAAGCTCAAGCACGACATCGAGGTGGTCGTTGACCGGCTCGTTGCACGCGAGGGGATTCGCCAGCGACTCACCGACTCGGTGGAGACAGCCCTGCGCATTGCCGATGGGCTGGTGGTGGTTGACCCGGTGGACGGCGACCTTCCGGCCCGACGCTACAGCGAGACCCGCGCGTGCCCCAACGACCATGTGCTGAGCTTGGAAGAGATGGAGCCGCGCACCTTCTCCTTCAATGCCCCCTATGGCGCGTGCCCCGAATGCACGGGAATCGGCGTGAAGCTCGAGGTGGACCCCGACCTCGTGGTGCCCGACCGCGACCTGAGCCTCGCCGAAGGTGCCATTGCGCCGTGGGCGAGCGTGTCGTCGGACTATTTCAACCGCACCATGGAGGCACTTGCCGGCGAGGTGGGATTCTCGATGCGCACGCCCTGGCGGGACCTGTCCGATGACGCCAAGCGGGCGGTGCTCTACGGCAACAACTACCAGGTGCATGTGCGGTTCCGGAACCGGTACGGGCGCGAGCGGCAGTACACCACGGGATTTGAAGGCGCCATCACGTGGCTTGAGCGGCTGCACGGCCAGACGGAGTCCGACTGGACTCGCGAGAAGTATGAGCAGTACATGCGGGAGATCCCGTGCCCCCGGTGTGAAGGCACGCGGCTCAAGCCGGAGGTGCTTGCCGTCACCGTGGGCGGCAAGTCGATTGCCGAGGTCTGCAACCTCTCGATCCGCGATGCACGGGACTTCCTCGCCACCGCGGAGCTCGACGAACGCGGACGGCACATCGCGATGCAAGTGCTCAAGGAGATCGACGCACGGCTTGGCTTCTTGCTTGACGTGGGCCTTGACTACCTGACGATGGCACGTGCGGCTGCCACTCTCAGCGGTGGGGAGGCGCAGCGGATCCGGCTTGCCACGCAGATCGGCTCGGGCCTTGTGGGCGTGCTGTACGTGCTGGACGAGCCGAGCATCGGCCTTCACCAGCGGGACAACCGTCGCCTCATCGACACGCTCACGCGGCTCAGGGATCTCGGCAACACGCTCATCGTGGTTGAACACGATGAGGACACCATTCGCACCGCCGACTGGGTGGTGGACATCGGCCCCGGCGCCGGCGAGCACGGGGGAGAAGTGGTGCACTCGGGCACGGTGGAGGACCTTCTCACCAATGCGCGCTCGCTTACCGGTCAGTACGTGGCGGGCGTCAAGAGCATCGCCGTACCGCAGACTCGCCGCACCCCTGCCACGGGCAAGTCCCTCACCGTGGTGGGCGCCCGCGAGCACAACCTGCGTGACATCGACGTGCAGTTCCCCCTGGGTGTGCTGACGGCGGTCACGGGAGTCTCGGGCTCCGGCAAGTCCACCCTGGTGAACACCATCCTGTACACCTCGCTCGCCAATACCCTCAACGGCGCCCGCCAGGTTCCTGGCCGTCACACGCGCATCACGGGCACCGAGCATCTCGACAAGATCGTGCACGTGGATCAGGGACCCATCGGGCGCACCCCGCGATCCAACCCGGCCACCTATACCGGTGTGTGGGACCGCATCCGCAAGCTCTTCTCGGAGACCACCGAGGCCAAGGTGCGTGGGTATGGTCCGGGCCGCTTCTCCTTCAACGTCAAGGGGGGTCGATGCGAGGCATGCTCTGGCGACGGCACTCTCAAGATTGAGATGAACTTCTTGCCGGACGTCTACGTTCCGTGCGAAGTGTGCAAGGGCGCCCGCTACAACCGCGAGACCCTCGAGGTGCACTTCAAGGGCAAGAACGTGGCCGACGTTTTGGACATGCCCATCTCAGAGGCCGCCGAATTTTTTGAGGCGATTCCTGCGATCTCGCGCCACCTGTCGACCCTCGTCGACGTGGGGCTGGGCTACGTGCGCCTTGGACAGCCTGCACCCACGCTGTCCGGTGGCGAGGCGCAACGCGTCAAGCTCGCGTCGGAGCTCCAGCGCAGGTCAACGGGGCGCACCATCTACGTGTTGGATGAGCCGACAACGGGCCTGCACTTTGAGGACGTGCGCAAGCTTCTTGGCGTGCTGCAGGGGCTCGTGGACAAGGGCAACACGGTCATTGTCATCGAGCACAACCTCGACGTCATCAAGTCCGCGGACTGGGTGGTGGACATGGGTCCAGAGGGCGGTTCAGGGGGCGGCATCGTGATCGCCGAAGGCACCCCGGAGCAGGTGGCACAGAACCCCGCCAGCCACACCGGGGAGTTCCTCGCGCCGTTGCTCGCGGCTACTGCCGCAGCGTGACCCGCGCGTAGGCTGGCCGCGTGACCAACCCGGCGGATTACCGACCCAAGCCCGGGACCATTCCCACCACGCCTGGGGTGTATCGCTTCCGCGATTCTGTGGGACGCGTCGTCTACGTGGGTAAGGCCATCAACCTGCGCCAGCGCCTGCAGAACTACTTCCAGCCGCTCGAACAGCTGCACCCGCGCACGCGCATGATGGTGACCACGGCGTCGTCCGTTGAATGGACCGTGGTGCGCAACGAGGTCGAGGCGCTGATCCTCGAGCACACCTGGATCAAGCGCTACGACCCACGTTTCAACGTGGTGTTCAAAGACGACAAGTCGTACCCATACCTCGCGGTCACCATGAACGAAGAGTTCCCCCGCATGCTCGTGATGCGGGGAGAGCGCAAGCCGGGGGTGCGCTATTTTGGCCCCTACGCGCGCGCCTGGGCGGTGCGCGACACCGTGGACACCCTCATCAGCGCGCTGCCCATGCGCACGTGCTCGCCGGCGACCTTCAAGAAGGCGCAGCGCCAGGGTAGGCCATGCCTCTTGGGGTACATCGGCAAGTGTGCGGCGCCGTGCGTGGGACGCATCTCCGCGGAGGACCACCGTGACCTGGCCGAGCGCGTGTGTGAGGTGCTCGCGGGGGACGCCAAGGGGATCATCCGGGACGTCACAGAGCAGATGACGGCGGCTGCCATGCGGGAGGACTTTGAGGCGGCCGCGCGGGCTCGTGACCGCCTCACCGCGCTGCGCAGCGTTCTCGAACGAAACGCCGTGGTGCTCGCCGCGGGAAGCGACGTGGACGTCTTCGCCGTGGTCGATGAAGAGCTCGAGGCGGCCGCTCACGTCTTTGTGGTGCGAGACGGACGCATCGCGGGTCAGCGAGGGTGGGTCGTGGACAAGCCTGACCCCCTTAGCCTGGCCGAGCTCACCGAGCAGCTGCTGCAAGAGGCCTACGCCGATGCGGATGCCGTGGACATCCCCACGGAGATCATCGTTCCCGCGGCCGTCTCGCCGGGAGTGAGCGAGTGGCTCGCTGGCCTGCGCGGGGCCAAGGTGGACGTACGCCCCGCGCAGCGCGGCAAGAAGGCCGAACTGGCCGCGCTCGGACGGCGCAACGCGCAAGAGGTGCTGCAACAGCATCGCCTGCGCAGAGCGTCGGACCTCACCTCGCGCTCCGCGGCGCTCCAGGAGCTGCAAGACAATCTCAATCTTCCCGAGGCGCCGTTGCGCATCGAGTGTTACGACATCTCCCACATTCAAGGCACCAACCAGGTGGGCTCGATGGTGGTCTTCGAGGACGCCTTGCCCAAGAAGGCGCACTATCGGCAGTTTTCCATCCCCGATGGTGCCGATGACCTCACGGCAATGCGCGAGGTCATTCGCCGACGCTTCACACGGCTCCTCGAGGAGTCGCAGCTTCCGCTGGAGGAGCGCGAGTCGGCAAAGTTCTCCTATCCGCCCCAGCTGCTTGTCATCGATGGTGCGTTGCCACAGGCCGCGGCGGCGGCAGAGGTGCTCGACGACCTCGGCATCATGGGAGTGAGCGTGGTGGGCCTTGCCAAGCGACTCGAAGAAGTGTGGATTCCCGGCGAGGAGTTCCCGGTGATCCTGCCGCGCGGCTCCGAGGGGCTGTTCTTGCTTCAGCGCGTTCGCGACGAGGCACACCGCTTCGCGATCACAAAGCACCGCTCCAAGCGCACCAAGGCGATGAAGGCGTCGGCGGTGGACGAACTGCCCGGCGTGGGGCCAACGCGAGCCAAGGCGCTCATCACGCACTTTGGATCGCTCGCTCAGGTGAAGGCTGCATCCGTGGAGCAGCTCGCGCTGGTGCCAGGGATCGGCAGGGGAACGGCGCGTTCCATCCATGCCGCGCTCCATGGTGAACCCACGCGGGACGCGTGACCTGGCATGCTGGATACATGACCGACGACGCGACTGCTGAGACCTTCCCTTCCGGCATTCCGCGGCCCGACTTCGATGCCTCGCAAGTGGCCTCCGAGGTTGTGATTCTCACCGGAATGTCTGGCGCGGGACGCACCCGTGCCGCCGCGGCGATGGCGGATCACGGCTGGTATGTGGTGGACAACTTGCCGCCGCAAATGCTCGGCGGGCTCGTGGAGATGCTGGGGAGCGACCCAGAGGATCGGCTCGCGGCGGTGGTCGACGTGCGAGCACGTGGGCTGTTTTCTGACATCGAGGCAGTCATCGACGACCTGGAGACGAGGGGCGTCCCGGTGCGGCTGATGTTCCTTGACGCCTCGGATGAGACTCTGGTGCGTCGCTTTGAGGAGGCGCGCAGGCCCCACCCGCTTCAGCGCGACGGCACGCTGCTCGAGGGCATCACTCGCGAGCGCGAGCTGTTGCGCACGGTGCGCGAGCGGGCCGACACCGTCATCGACACGAGTGCCCTCAATGTGCATGAACTTCGCGACGTGGTTACCGCCGAGTTGGGCCACGAGGACCGTCCCCTCATGGTGAACGTGGTGACCTTTGGCTTCAAGAACGGCATCCCCACGGACGCCGACTTTGTTGCCGACGTGCGCTTCCTGCATAACCCCCACTGGGTGCCCGATCTTCGCCCCTTGACGGGCCTTGACCCCAACGTACGGGACTATGTTCTCGCCTCGGAGGGTGCAGAAGGCTTCATCGAGAGCTACTCCACGATGCTGGAAAACGTGCTGAGCCTGTACCGGGCACACGACAAGCACTCGGTCACCATTGCGGTGGGCTGCACGGGCGGCAAGCATCGCTCGGTGGCGATCGCAGAGGCGCTTGCGGAACGGTTGAGGGATGGCGGCACGCCGGTGCGCGTGACCCATCGCGACAAGGAACGCTGATGCCCGTGCCGCACATAGTCGCGTTGGGCGGCGGGCACGGCCTCTATACCTCGCTGAGGGCGCTGCGGCCCGTGACCGACGCCCTCACCGCGATTGTCACGGTGGCAGACGACGGCGGCTCGTCTGGGCGGCTACGCAAGGAGTTCGGCATCGTCCCTCCAGGAGATCTGCGGATGGCACTCAGCGCGCTGTGCGAGGACACCGAGTGGGGCACCACCTGGCGGGATGTGCTGCAGACCCGATTCGTCTCCGAGGGCGATCTTCATGGGCACGCCGTGGGAAACCTCCTCATCGCCGGCCTGTGGGAGCACACGGGAGACGTGGTGGGTGGCCTTGACTGGGTGGCTCGACTGTTGCGCGCGCAGGGCCGCGTGCTTCCCGTATGCGACGAGGCCGTCACCATCAGCGCACGCGTAGAGGACGCGGCGGGCGTGCGCATCGTGACGGGTCAAGCGGCGGTCGCCACGTCGCATGCGCGCATCCTCGATCTCACGCTCACCCCGGCCACCCCCCACGTGCCGCTCGCCACGCTCGATGCCATAGCGTCGGCGGACATCGTGGTGCTGGGGCCGGGAAGCTGGTACACCTCCGTGCTCACTCACTTCTTGGTGCCCGACGTTCGGGCTGCGCTCGTGGCGGCCTCGCCTCGCGCGGTGCTCACCTTGAACATCGCGAACGCCGATGCCGAAACGCACGGCATGGACCGGGCGGATGACGTGGAGGCGCTGCGCACGTTGGCACCCGAATTTCGACCGGCCGTTGTGCTCGCCGACGCCACGGAAGTTGCCGACGGCAGGCTCGCGCGCGCGGTCGAGGACTGGGGTGCCACGCTCGTTGTGGCGCCATTGAGGGCGGCCAGCGCGATTGACCGCCACGACGAGGCGGCGCTGGCGCGCGAGTACCGCAATGTGGTCGATCTCATGACGGCGAGCGGCTCCCCGGCTTCCCGATGAGTGGCAGGATATGCGCATGGCGTTGACGGCACAGGTGAAGGACGAGCTTGCCCGAGTGGCCGTCGAGAAGGTCTCCGCTCGCAAGGCAGAGGTGGCCACGACGCTTCGGTTTGCTGGTGGTCTGCACATCGTGTCCGGGCGCATCGTGATAGAGGCCGAGCTCGACACCGCCGCGGGAGCACGCAGGCTGCGGGGATTCATTCACGATGTCTACAACCTCGGTTCGGACATCATCGTGGTGTCCGGTGGGCTCAAGAAAGGCAGCCGCTACCTGGTGCGGGTGGTGAAGGAGGGCGAGTCACTTGCTCGCCAGACGGGGCTTCTGGACCACCGCGGCCGGCCCGTGAGGGGGCTGCCGCCTCAGGTGGTCGGCGGGGCGATCGAGGACACCGTTGGCGCATGGCGCGGCGCGTTTATCGCGCACGGATCGCTCACGGAGCCTGGGCGGTCCTCGGCGCTCGAGGTCACCTCGCCGGGGCCGGAGGCGGCGCTTGCGCTCGTGGGGGCGGCGCGTCGGCTCGGCATCACCGCAAAGTCTCGTGAGGTCAGGGGCGTGGACAGGGTGGTCATCCGCGATGGTGACGCCATCGCAGACCTCCTCACCCGGCTCGGCGCACACGACTCCGTGCTGCAGTGGGAAGAGAAGCGCACTCGACGTGAGGTGCGTGGCACCGCGAACCGCCTCGCCAACTTCGACGACGCCAACCTGCGCCGCTCGGCGCGCGCCGCGGTGGCCGCGGCCGCGCGTGTGCAGCGCGCGTTCGACATCCTCGGCGACGACGTCCCGGAGCACCTTCGGGAGGCGGGGGAGCTAAGGCTCGCGCACAAGGAGGCCTCGCTCGAGGAACTCGGCAAGTACGCCCAGACGCCCCTCACCAAGGATGCGGTCGCCGGGCGCATCCGCAGGCTCTTGGCCACCGCGGATAAGAAGGCGGAAGACCTCGGCATCCCTGATACCGAGGCGTTTCTCACGCCGGACATGCTCGTCGAGGATTGACGACCCGGGACTATCGTCGCGCTGTTGGGCGTTCGGGTAGGTAGTAGGCTTCAGGCAGTGGCCCGCAATGCGGAGTCCCCCCGCGCACGGAGAGGTGCGCAAGCATCCAACACCAACCGTGTCAGTTGTGGCACGAGTCGAGGAGACAACAGTGACCATCAAGGTCGGCATCAACGGCTTCGGCCGCATTGGGCGCAACTACTTCCGCGCGATTCTCGCTTCCGGCGCGGACATCGAGATCGTGGGCATCAACGACCTCACGGACAACAAGACGCTCGCGCACCTGCTCAAGTACGACTCGATCCTTGGCCGTCTCGCCGAGGACGTTTCCTACACGGACACCACCATCACCGTGGGCGACAAGACGTTCTTTGCGCACGCGGAGCGTGAGCCGGGCAAGCTGCCGTGGGCTCAGTGGGGCGCGGACATCGTCATCGAGTCCACCGGCTTCTTCACGGACGCCACCAAGGCAAAGGCCCACCTTGAGGCCGGCGCGAAGAAGGTCATCATCTCTGCTCCCGCGAGCAACGAGGACGGCACCTTCGTGGTGGGCGTGAACCACACCGACTACGACCCCGCGACGCAGCACATCATCTCCAACGCGTCGTGCACCACCAACTGCCTGGCGCCCCTTGCCAAGGCTCTCGACGAGGGCATCGGCATCACCAAGGGCCTCATGACCACGATCCACGCGTACACGCAGGACCAGAACCTGCAGGACGCGCCTCACAAGGATCTGCGTCGCGCCCGCGCGGCGGCCCTCAACATCGTCCCCACCTCCACCGGTGCGGCGAAGGCCGTTTCGCTTGTGCTCCCGCAGCTCAAGGGCAAGCTCGATGGCTACGCTCTGCGGGTTCCCACGCCCACCGGCTCCGTGACGGACCTCACCTTCACCGCGTCTCGCGAGACCACGGTTGAGGAGATCAACGAGATCGTCAAGAAGGCGGCAGACGGCAAGGTTCTCGTCTACAACGAGGACCCCATCGTGTCCAAGGACATCGAGACGGACCCCGCCTCGTCGATCTTCGACGCTCCGCTCACCAAGGTGATCGGCGACCAGGTCAAGGTTGTTGCCTGGTACGACAACGAGTGGGGCTACTCGAACCGCCTCGTGGACCTCACGGTCTACGTCGGCGAGCGCCTCTAAAGGCCTCCATGAGTACGGCCGCGCACGGTTCTCGTGTGCGGCCGTACTCATGCCACCAGCAGCACTAGGGAAAACATCATGCTCAAGACGATCGATTCGCTCGGCGACCTCGCCGGCAAGAAGGTGCTGGTCCGCTCGGACCTCAACGTCCCGCTCGACGGCACCACCATCACCGACGACGGCCGCGTGCGCGCCTCGGTGCCCACCATCCAGCGCCTGCTCGACGCCGGAGCGTCGGTCATCGTGACCGCGCACCTCGGCAGGCCCGCGGGCGCACCCGAGGCGAAGTACTCGCTTGCGCCGGCGGCGGCACGGCTGTCCGAGCTGCTCGGCAAGCCCGTGACGCTGGCCGACGACCTGGTGGGCGCCTCCGCTGCCGCCACCGTCGCGGCGCTCCAGCCGGGAGACGTCGCCATGCTCGAGAACGTGCGATTTGATGCCCGCGAGACGAGCAAGGTGGACGCGGAGCGCGAGTCGCTCGCCGCCGAGCTGGCCGCCTTTGCCGATGCGTTCGTATCCGACGGCTTTGGCGTGGTGCACCGCAAGCAGGCGTCCGTGTACGACGTGGCGAAGCTCCTGCCCGCGGCCGCTGGGCTGTTGGTGCAGAAGGAGGTCGAGTCGCTCGGCAAGGCCGTGTCCGACCCCGACCGCCCGTATGCGGTGGTTCTCGGCGGTTCCAAGGTGTCCGACAAGCTCGGCGTGATCGCCAACCTGCTGACCAAGGCGGACCGCCTGCTCATCGGCGGCGGCATGGTCTTCACCTTCCTCGCGGCCAAGGGCTACGGGGTGGGCAAGTCCCTGCTCGAGGAGGACCAGATTGAGACCGTCAAGGGGTACCTGAAGACGGCCTCCGAGACCGGCGTGGAGATTGTGCTGCCCACGGACATCGTTGCCGCCACCGCCTTTGCGGCCGACGCCGACGCGTCCGTCGTTGCGGCCGATGCGATCCCCGCTGACCGTCTTGGCCTCGACATCGGCCCAGAGTCCGCGGCACTGTTCGCGTCCAAGATCGCCGACGCCAAGACCATCGTGTGGAACGGGCCGATGGGCGTGTTCGAATTCCCGGCGTTTGCCGAGGGCACCAAGGCCGTGGCGCAGGCGATGATCGACTCCGACGGGTTCTCGGTTGTGGGTGGAGGCGACTCCGCCGCGGCCGTGCGCTTGCTCGGCTTCGACGAGGCCGCCTTCGGCCACATTTCCACGGGTGGCGGCGCGTCGCTCGAACTGCTTGAGGGCAAGGTCCTTCCGGGCCTTGACGTTTTGGAGGACTGACCCATGGCACGTACCCCGCTTATTGCCGGCAACTGGAAGCTCAACCTGGACCACCTCGAGGCCACGCACACGGTGCAGAAGCTCGCGTGGCTCCTGCAGGACGCCAAGCACAACTTTGGCGAGGTCGAGGTGGTGGTGTTGCCATCGTTTACCTCCATCCGCTCCGTGCAGACCCTCATCGACGCCGACAAGCTCGACGTCAAGGTGGGAGCCCAGGACGTGTCCGCCCAGACCGCGGGTGCCTTCACCGGCGAGGTCTCCGGCGCCCAGTTGTCCAAGCTCAATGTCTCGTACGTGACCGTGGGGCACTCCGAGCGCCGCGAGTACCACGGTGAGACCGACGCCGTGGTGGGCGCCAAGGTCAAGGCCGCGTTCGATCACGGGATCACCCCGATCCTGTGCGTTGGCGAAGGGCTCGACGTGCGCAAGGAAGGCCGCCAGGTGGAATACACACTCGCGCAGCTCGATGGTGCGCTCGAGGGACTCGAGGCCGACCGTGCCAAGCAGATCGTCGTCGCCTATGAGCCCGTGTGGGCCATCGGAACGGGCGAGGTTGCCACGCCGGCCGATGCCCAGGAAGTCTGCGGCGCGATCCGCGCTCGCCTGGCCGAGCTGTACTCGAACGACGTTGCGGACGCGGTGCGCGTGCTCTACGGCGGCTCCGTGAAGTCCGGCAACATCGCCGCGATCATGGCCGAGTCCGATGTTGACGGTGTGCTCGTGGGCGGCGCAAGCCTCGACCCCGAGGAGTTCTCCAAGATTGCGCGGTTCAAGGACCACACGGTCGCACTCTAGGCGTCACGCCTTGCGCCGCGCTTAGGGGGAGCGCGGCGCAAGGTAAACTAGGGGCCGTTCAAACTTCGTCCAAGGAGAACCGTGGATCTTCTCACCAACATCCTGTGGGTGCTGCTCGCGATCACTAGCGTCCTGATCATCGCGTTTGTGCTCATCCACCGTGGTCGCGGCGGCGGCATCACCGACATGTTCGGTGGCGGCCTTGCGTCCGGGATTCAGTCCTCGGCTGTGGGCGAGCGCAACCTCACCCGCATCACCTGGGGCATCACGATCTTTTGGGGCCTCATCATCGTTCTGCTTGGGCTGATCTCGCGGTTCTCGTAACCGCGCCGAGAAGACTGGGGAAAACCGCCATGGCAGGTGGCAATGCAATCCGGGGTTCGCGCGTGGGCGCGGGCCCCATGGGAGAAGACGAACGGGGCGAATCCGCCCCGCGACAAGTGGTCTCGTACTACTGCGCGCGTGGGCACGTGACGAGCCCCAGCTTCGCGATCGGTGAGGACCAAGAGATCCCCATGGAGTGGGACTGCCCCAAATGCGGGCTTCCCGGGGGCTTGGATCCCGACAACCCGCCGGAGCCGTTGCGCAACGAGCCGTACAAGACGCATCTTGCCTATGTGAAGGAACGGCGCTCCGACCAAGAGGGCGAGGCCCTGCTGGACGAGGCGCTTGAGGCGCTGCGCGCCCGCCGTTCGGCGGTCGTCGCCGCCGATTGATATCAGCTGAGGAGCTGCGAATGAACATCGAGATCGAATACTGCGTGCCCTGCGGCTACCTGCCGCGTGCCACCGAGGCGCAGACCACGCTGTTGGAAACCTTCGGCAACCGCCTCGACTCCGTGTCGTTGAAGACGGGCCGCAAGGGCGTGTTTACGTTCCGTGCCAACGGCGAGGTCATCTACTCCAAGCCCGACCTCTTCAGCATCACGGCGATTGTGAGCCGCGTCGAGGAGCTCCTTCCTGCGGTGCCGTTCGCCGAGGGCGACGGCGTGCAGCCAGAGGGTCGCGACCTGCTTGCGGGAAAGATCTCCTAGCTCTCAAGCGCGCAGGCGCTCTTTCTCACGCCTCCCGGCGGGCGCTCTTTCTCACGCCTCGCTGGCCGCAGCCACGTCGAGCAGCCACAGCGTCTCCACGGTGCCTTCCACGGCGCCTCCGGGATAGGTGCGGTTGCCTTGGAGACATTCGGCGATCGAGTGTGCCTTCTCCTCGCCCGCGGCAACCAGCCACACCTTCTTGGCCCGGTTGATCGCTCCGACGCTGAGCGTCACCCGTGTGGGTGGCGGCTTGGGCGAGTCGTGCACGGCGCTCACGGTCGCCGAGCCATTCACGTACACAGGGTGGCCAGGGAACAGCGACGCCACATGACCGTCTGGGCCAACGCCCAGCATGAGTACGTCAAACTCGGGGTTACCGTTGTGCGCCAGCTCGTCGTGATACGCGGCCGCGGCCGTCTCGACCGTGTCGACATCGCTCGACGACGCCACCCGGTGCACATTGTGCTCGGGAATCGGAATACGCGAGAGCAACGCCTCCTGGGCCTGGCCCTCATTGCGGTCCGCGTCGCCCGCCGGCACAAAGCGTTCGTCTCCCCACCACACGTGCACGGCGGTCCAGTCCACCGCTTGGGCTACGGGGCTGTCGGCAACCGCCCGCAACGTGGCGGTGCCTACCGTGCCGCCGGTGAGCACAACGTCGGCCCTATCTTGGTGCGCCAAGACGTCGGTGAGTTCCGTGAGCAGGCGTGCCGCCGTGGCCGTGGCAACTGTCGCGGCATCGGGATAGACGACGACGTGACGCATTACGCCCCCGCCGCAAAGGCGGCGAGCACCTCGCCGTACACCTCGTCGTCATCCAGTCGCCTTAGCTCTTCGGCCAGGCAGTCGTTGAGCGACCGTGCCGGGAGGGCGATCGTGTGCGAGGGCTGATCTGGCTGCTCGATGGTCGCGTTGTGGCCATCGGGACGGACAATCGCGATCTCGCCGCTGGGAGTCTCTAGAACGATGTGCTGGAGGCCCTTGGCGGCGTCATCGTAGGTGGCATCCACCTCGCAGCCAAGGCGATCACGCAGCCATGCGCCAAGCAACAAGATCGATGGACTGTTGGTGTCGCCGTGAAGGCGGGCACGCGTGACGTTTTGGTCGGGCACCTGCTCCAGGGCGGAGGCCAAGAGTGCGCGCCAGCGCGTCACTCGCGACCAGGCGAGGTCGGTGTCGCCAGCGCGATAGCACCCGGCCAGGGCGCGCAGCGTCTGCGCAGGGTTGGGCTCACCCTTGGAGTCGGTGATCCTGCGCTGTGCGATGCGCCCAAGACCCGTGCTCGAGGTGTTCGACGGCACGCCTGCTGGCCACCACGCGACGATGGGAGCGTCGGGCAGCAAGAGGGGGGTGACGAGCGTGTCTTCGTGTTCGGCCTGATGTCCCGAGGGACGCAACACCACCACCTCGGAGGCGCCGGCGTCGCCGCCAACGCGGATCTCTGCATCAAGCCGGTCCTCGGCAGCGCTGCCCGGGGCGATCACGATGATGCGGCACGGGTGCTCTCGTGAGGCGACGTTCGCCGTGGCGATGGCGTCCTCGGCGTCGGCGCCCGTGGCATCGATGACGAGCGTCATCACCCGGCCAAGCGTCACCACGCCGCCCTCCTTGCGGGACTCCACGAGCGCGCGCTGAATCTGGGACGTGGTGGTCCGGGGAAGTTCGATGATCATGGGCGCCTCCACACGCGTCCGTCACGGGCGAGCATGGCGTCGGCGCTGGCCGGGCCCCACGTTCCCGACCGGTACGGCTCCGGTTGGCCCTGGGTGGCCCAGAACTGAGTGATGGGGTCCAGGATCTGCCAGGACAGCGCCACTTCCTCATGCCGCGGGAACAGCGGCGGGTCACCCAGGAGAACGTCGAGGATGAGGCGCTCATAGGCCTCCGGAGAGGACTCTGTGAAGGCGTTGCCGTACGCGAAGTCCATGGTGACATCGCGCACCTCCATGGTGGTGCCCGGCACCTTGGATCCGAACTTGAGCGTCACGCCCTCGTCCGGCTGCACACGAATCACCAGGGCGTTGGCGCCCACGTCGGAGCCCTCGATCTGCTGGAAGTACGGCATCGGGACCTTCTTGAACACGAGCGCGATCTCCGTCACGCGGCGCCCAAGGCGCTTGCCCGCGCGCAGGTAGAACGGTGTCCCGGCCCAGCGTCGGTTGGGAACGTCGAGGCGAATGGCCGCATAGGTCTCGGTGATGGAGTCGGGGGAGATGCCGTCCTCATCGAGGAACCCTCCCACCTGCTCGCCGCCACGCCAGCCGGCCGCGTACTGGCCGCGGGCGGTGCCGGTGGAGAGATCGTCAGGAAGGCGCACCTGTCCCAGCACCTTCTCCTTTTCCGCGCGCAGGTCTGCTGCGTCGAACGACGCCGGCTCCTCCATCGCGGTGAGGGCAAAGAGCTGCAGCAGGTGGTTCTGGATGACGTCACGGGCGGTGCCGATGCCGTCAAAGTACCCGGCACGGGAGCCGATGCCGATGTCCTCGGCCATCGTGATCTGTACGTGGTCGATGTAGTTGGCGTTCCAGATGGGCTCAAACAGCTGGTTGGCAAAGCGCAGTGCCAAGAGGTTCTGCACCGTCTCCTTGCCAAGGTAGTGGTCGATGCGGAACACCGAGTCGGGCGGGAAGACCTCGCTCACCACGGCGTCGAGCTCGTTCGCAGACTGCAGGTTGTGCCCAAAGGGCTTCTCGATCACCACACGACGCCACGTGCCCTCCTTGGGGTCGCTCAGGCCGGAGTCGCTCAGCTGCTGAATGACCTGGGGGAAGGCCGAGGGCGGGATCGACAGATAGAAGGCGTGGTTGCCGTGCGTACCCCGCTCGGCGTCGAGACCCTCGACCGTGCGGCGAAGCTGCGCGAACGCCTCCGGATCGTCGAAGGTGCCTTGGACAAAGCGAATTCCCTGCGCGAGCTGTTTCCAGGTTTCTTCGCGGAACGGCGTACGGGCGTACTCCTTGACGGAGTCGTGCACCACCTTGGCGAAATCCTGCTCGTCCCAGTCGCGCCGGGCAAAGCCCGTGAGCGCGAACGCGGGAGGCAGCAGTCCGCGGTTGGCGAGGTCGTAGACGGCGGGCATGAGCTTCTTGCGCGCGAGGTCGCCCGTCACACCGAACATCACGAGGCCACAGGACCCGGCAATGCGTGGCAGGCGGCGATCGCGGGGATCACGCAATGGGTTCGTCACGTATCAGCCCTTCAACACCGCGATGACGTCATCGATCTGCGACTCGTCCGTGAGGGTGAGGCGCAGCACGGGCCTGCCGTGGTCGGCGAGCACGGCGGCGTCGCCTTGAGCCTGCGCCGAAATGAGCTGTCCAAACGTGAAGGGGCGTCCCGGAATCTCCAGGTCCTCGGCAAAGGTGCCGGTGATCTGGAGGAACACGCCAACGGGAGCACCACCCTTGTGCAACTGGCCGGTGGAGTGCAGGAAGCGCGGTCCCCAGCCAAACGTTGTGGGGCGCCCCGTTCGCGCGGCGATCGCGGAACGGACCGACGCTAGGGTCGGGTTGGACTCACGGTCCAGGTACGCCATGACGGCTAGGTATCCACGCTCGCCGAGCGCGGACTCGAGCGCGGTCACCGCACCGGCCACCGTGGTGACGCCAGCGAGGTCCAGATCGGCGGCGCGAACCTCGATGCCGCCAGCGCTGAAGATCGGTGCCTCGGGCTCCGGGAGGGCATCCAGAAGCGTGCGCGCTGCCGCCTTGGCGGATTCCACGTTGGGCTGGTCAAAGGGGCTGATGCCGAGGATGCGTCCGGCAATCGAGGTGGCGTACTCCCACAGCAAGAACTGCCCGCCGAGGGTGCCGGCAACGACGATGCCGTGCTCAGGAGCGTCGACCTCGTGGTCGAGTGGAGCAAGGCGAACGTCGAGCACATCGGCGAGTCCAGCGTCGGGCGCGTCTACCTCGGCGACCACGGGCAGGATGCCCTTGCCGGACTTGCCCGTGGATTCGGCGATGAGCTGTTCCGCCCAGTCGGCGAAGCCCACGAGGCCGGAGCCGATGTCGCAGAACACGAGCTTGTCGCGATCGGTGCCGCCCATCGCCGCGCCGAGCACGAGCGCGGGGTTCGCCTCGTTGTCCTCGGCAAACGAGTCGGCGACCACGGCCGCCTCGTCGAGGATGTCTGCCACCGGAACCCCGGCAAGTGCGGAGGGCACCAGGCCGAATGCGCTGAGAACGGAGAAACGCCCGCCCACGTTGGGGTCGGCAAGGAAGACGGCTCGATACCCGGCGTCCACCGACGCCTTGTGCAGCGGCGAGCCGGGGTCCGTGACCACCACGATGTGCTGGCGCGGGTCAAGCCCGGCCTGCTCGAAGGCGAACTCGAAGGCCCTGCGCTGGGAGTCGGTCTCCACGGTGCCGCCGGACTTAGACGACACCACGAGGATCGTGGATTCAAGGTCACCGTCAAGGGCGTCGCGCACTTGGTCGGGGTCCGTGGAGTCGAGGGTCACGAGGTCGGCGTCATAGGTGGCGCAGATGACCTCTGGCCCCAGCGAGGACCCGCCCATGCCGGCGAGCACCACACGGGACTTGCCCTCGGCGCGCACAGCGGCCACGAGCTCGTCGAGCTGAGGCAGGATCTCGCGAGTGGTCTCGAACAGCTCGGTCCAGCCCAGGCGAATCTTTGACTCGGCTTGGGCCTCCTCGCCCCACAGCGTGAAGTCCTTGGCCGCGATACGCGAGGCCACCGAGTCGGCCACGAGCGCGGGCACATGCGCACCGGCGGCGTGGGCGGCATCACCCGCAACCGTCACGGCCACATGGGCGGCATCATCGACGCCCACCCAGGTGCTGAGAAAGTCGCTCACTTGGCTGCCTCCAGGCTCTCAATGGCCTTCGCGGCCACGTTCTCGGCCGTGAAGCCGAACTTCTTCATGAGCAGGCCGCCGTCGGCACTTTCGCCGTAGTGGTCGATAGCCACGATGCGGCCGGCGTCGCCAACGAGCTCACGCCACCCCAGGCGAGAACCCGCCTCCACCGACACACGTGCCTTGATGGCGCGCGGGAGCACAGACTCGCGGTAATCGTCGTCCTGTCGCTCAAAGCGGTCTACCGAAGGCATCGAGATGACGCGGGCCTTGATGCCCTTGCCTGCAAGGATCTCGCGCGCTCCGAGCGCATGCTGAACCTCGGAGCCGGTGCCGATGAGCAGCACGTCCACCTCGTCATCGGCGCCCGCAAGCACATAGGCGCCCCTGGCCACGCCGTCGGCGCTGGTGCCAGGCAGAACGGGAAGGTTCTGGCGAGACAGGATGAGCGCGCTGGGGCGATCCGTGGTCTCGAGGATGACCTTCCATGCGGCAGCCGTCTCGTTGGCGTCTGCGGGGCGGACAACGTCGAGGCCCGGGATGGCACGCAGCGCCGCGAGGTGCTCGATGGGCTGGTGCGTGGGGCCGTCCTCGCCAACTCCGATGGAGTCGTGCGACCACACGAAGGTGGTGGGGATGCCCATGACCGCGGCGAGGCGCACCGAGCCGCGCATGTAGTCGGAGAACACGAGGAACGTGCCACCGTAGGCGCGAGTCAGTCCGTGCAGCGTGATGCCATTGAGGATCGCGCCCATGCCGTGCTCACGAATGCCAAAGTGCAGCGTGCGGCCGTACCACGAGCCCTCCCACGACTTGGTGGAACGGTGCGGCGGCAAGAAGGACAGCTCGCCGTCCATGGTGGTGTTGTTGGAGCCCGCGAGGTCGGCGGAGCCGCCCCACAGCTCCGGAAGCACCGGCGCGAGTGCGGTGAGCACCTTGCCCGACGCCGCGCGGGTGGCAACGGAGGCGCCCTCCTCGAACGTGGGCAATGCGGAGTCCCAACCCTGCGGAAGCTCGCGGTTCACGAGGCGGCCAAGAAGGGCGGCACGCTCGGGGTTGGCGGCCTCCCAGGCGGCAAAGCGCTCCTCCCAGGCCGCGTGGGCCTGAGCGCCACGCTCGCGCGCCTTGTGCGTGTGCTCGAGCACCTCGGGTTCCACGGCAAAGTTCTGCTCCGGGTCAAAGCCGAGCGCGACCTTGGTGGCGGCCACCTCGTCGGCGCCAAGGGCGGAGCCGTGCACTCCGCCGGTGTTCTGCTTGGTGGGCGCAGGCCAGCCGATGATCGTGGACAGGGCGATGAACGACGGCTTGGAGGTCTCGGCCTTGGCGGCCTCGATGGCGTCGAACAGCGCGTTGGGGTTCTCGTTGTAGCCCTCGGGGGTCACCCAGTCCACGCGTTGCGTGTGCCAGCCGTAGGCCTCGTAGCGCGCGGTGACGTCCTCGTCGAAGGAGATGGGGGTCTCGTGCTCGATGGAGATCTTGTTGTCGTCCCAAATGACGATGAGGTTGCCCAGCTCCTGCACGCCGGCGATGGCCGACGCTTCCGCAGAGACGCCCTCTTGAAGGTCACCGTCGGAGCACAGCACATAGATGTGGTGATCGAACGGCGATGAGCCGGGGGCGGCGTCGGGGTCAAGGAGCCCGCGCTCACGTCGCGCGGCCATGGCCATGCCAACGGCGGAGGCGATGCCGGAGCCGAGCGGGCCCGTGGTGATTTCCACGCCGGGGGTGTGCCCGTACTCGGGGTGGCCCGGTGTCTGGGAGCCTTCGGTGCGCAGCGACTTGATGTCCTCGAGGGTCATGGGGTAGCCCGCGGCGAAGAGCTGCAGGTACAGCGTCAGCGACGAGTGCCCACACGAGAGCACAAAGCGGTCGCGGCCCAACCAGTGGGGGTCTGCGGGATCGTGCTGCATGACGTTCTGAAAGAGCAGGTAGGCGGCGGGTGCCAGCGACATGGCCGTGCCCGGGTGGCCGTTACCCACCTTCTGCACGGCGTCGGCGGCAAGGACGCGAAGGGTGTCTACGGCGCGGCGGTCGGTATCGTTCCAGGCGAAAGTCACAGAATGCTCCCAATGGCAGGTTCGGGTATACCTCCCCAGCCTACCGGCGTAGCACGGGGCCGGGGAGCCGTTGACGCCGCGTAGAATGAAGGGCGTGTCCGCCCCCCTCCTTGCACCCGATGCCGCCGCGCCGCGGACCAGGGGCTTCGCGGGCGTGCGGGCCACTGTTGGGGCGTACGTGGCGCTCACCAAGCCGCGCATCATTGAACTCTTGCTTGTCACGACCATTCCCACGATGGTGCTTGCCGCGGATGGCTGGCCACGCACCTGGCTCGTGTTCGCCACGCTTATTGGTGGCGCGCTGTCTGCGGGTGGCGCCAACGCGTTCAACTCGTACATCGACCGCGACATTGACGCGGTGATGAAGCGCACCAAGCGCCGTCCGCTCGTGACGGGTGCGGTGTCCGAGCGTGGGGCCCTCGTCTTTGCGTGGGCGCTGTCGGTGATTTCCACGCTGTGGTTCTGGTTCGTCGTGGACTCCCCGCTGGCGGCAGTGCTCTCGGTGCTCGCGATTCTTGGCTACGTGGTGTTCTACACGATGCTTCTCAAGCGCCGCACGCCGCAGAACATCGTGTGGGGTGGTGCGGCCGGGTGCATGCCGGTGCTCATTGGGTGGGCCGCGGTGACGCAGTCGCTCGCGTGGGCTCCCGTGCTGTTGTTCCTCATTATCTTCTTCTGGACCCCGCCGCACTATTGGCCGTTGTCCATGAAGTTCACGGGCGACTACCGCGAGGCGCACGTGCCCATGCTTCCCGTGGTCGCGTCAACGCGCCGCGTTGCGGTGGAGATGGTCGCGTACACCGTGGCCATGATCGTGACCACGGTGCTTCTGGTGCCCGTTGCTGGCATGACATGGGTGTACCTCGCCGTAGCGGTCGCCTCTGGGGCGTGGTTCCTCGCCGGCACGGTGCGGCTGCTCAGCCGGGCGCGTCGCGGAGAGAAGAAGCTGCACGAGATGCGCCTCTTCCGCGATTCCATCACCTACCTCACGCTCATCTTCGCGGCCGTCCTTGTGGATCCGTTCCTTCCCGAGGCGCTGACCGTCTGGCACTTCTGATGCTGGGCCGCCAACGTGACGCCTACTTGGCGCACGTGACGGTGGAGCGGGGGCTGTCCGCCAACACGGTTGCCGCCTATCGTCGCGACCTCACGCGGTATGGCGAGTTCCTTGCCGCCCGGGGCATCGCCGATCTTGCGGCGGTCACCAAGGACGACGTTGCGGCCTTTGCGCAATCGCTCGGCGAAGGGTCCGACGCTGCGCCCGCCCTAGCGCCGGCGTCCGCCTCGCGCATTGTGGTCTCGGTGCGGGGCTGGCATCGTTTTGCGGCACTCGAGGGGTGGACGCAGCAGGATGTGTCGGCCTCCGTACGTCCGCGAGCGATACCCAAGAAGCTGCCACACCCGATCTCCACGGAGGAGGTGGCGGCGATCCTCGCCAATGCCTCCGTGGGCGATGGACCGGCGCCGCTGCGCGACCGTGCCCTGCTGGAGTTTCTCTACGGCAGCGGTGCACGCATCTCCGAGGCCACGGGGCTCGACGTTGACGATCTTGATCTCTCGCCGGGCGGCGCGTCCGTGTTGTTGCGCGGCAAGGGGAGTAAGGAGCGTGTGGTGCCTTTGGGTGCCTACGCGGCGGATGCGCTTGGCGCCTACCTGGTGCGCGGGCGTGGCCCTTTGGCGGCCTCCGGACGTGGCGGGCCTGCGGTGTTTCTCAACGCACGGGGCGGCAGGCTGTCCCGGCAGAGCGCGTGGGCGATTCTCCATGGCGCCGCTCAACGGGCGGGGGTAGAAGACGTGTCGCCGCACACGATGCGGCATTCGTTTGCGACGCACCTGCTCAACGGTGGCGCGGATGTTCGGGTGGTCCAGGAGCTCCTGGGGCACGCCAACGTCACCACCACCCAGATCTATACGGCCGTCACTCAGGACACCCTGCGCGAGGTCTACGAGACGAGCCACCCGCGGGCGCACTGAGGTCACGGGGGTCGTAACGGGTTGCGCAGTAGCAGCCCGCGCTGGTCATGGCAGGCTCCCACGCCGCCTCACACGGCGTGTGCGAGGCGGGTGGCGCAGGCCGGTATTCGCTCGCGCCGGGGATCCACCTCGACGGGTGGAATGAACCACACCTCACCGTTGATGATCTCAATCTCCCACCCAAAGTCGTGGAGGCGATGGTGGCACCCGGAACACAACAGCACCCCGTTGTCGATGTCCGTTGCGCCGTCGTGAGACCAGAAGCGGATGTGGTGAACGTCGCAGAGGGCCACCGGGGCTCCCCAACGAGCACAGCCCCCGTCTCTGAGCGCGATGGCGAGCTTCTGAGCGGGCGTGAAGAACCGCGTGGCCCGTCCCAAGAAAAGTGCCAGCCCACCTGCCCCCGTCACGGCGGGTGCCACTTGCAGTTCAAAGGCCAACTGCGCCAGCATCTCGAGGCAGATGGGACCGGCGTATCCGTGGCAGTGAGCCGCGCCCTTGCCTGCTGTGACCGCCTCGACGCTTGCGGTGACCACGACGGTGGTTTGTGCGGACCGCGGCCCCTCTTGGCACCCCATGCGGTGCACGGCCAGGTCAGCGAGGCCGTCCGCGGCCAACTGGCCCGGCGTGAGCTGCTCTTCGGCACGCACCCCGCGCTGAGCGAGCACCCCACGCCGGGTCTGCTCCTCGACCCATTGGCGAAGGGGAATCGCGCTCACCGGGTCCAGGCGGCCACGAAGGCCAACCATGCCGTCGTCTGTGTCCCAGAACTCCACGTAGCGGTCTTTGCGCAGCGACCTCAAGTGCCGCAGGTAGCCCTCGTGATCCACCCGCTCAAACTCGGTGCGGCACATCACGCGCACGCCACTCACGGGTCGATTGCGCGCTCTATCAACGAGGGAGCGCTCGATCTCCGGCGTGGCTCCGCTCATCCTGTGCGGCGTGGCACGAATGATCGCGGCCTTCTCAACCGAGAATCCGTGTGCCACGGCCTGGGCCAGATACCCAAACATCGGAAGCGGAACGTCATCCTGGACGGGAGCACCCATGGTGAGGGGAGCACCGGCGGCCGCGTCAGCGTGGGCCATCGCCTCGCCGAGCGCCACCATGCGTCCCGCATCCGCCCGCGGCACTTGCGCCACCTCTGAGACAAGCGCACCGACGTCAGAGAACCCCTTCACGCGCGCGAGCCTCTTGGGGCGGTCCTCGCCGGTGGACAGCTCGTTGATACGCGAGGTGACGGCGGACAGCAGCGCATCGAGCGAAATCCGCATGACTCCACCCAACCAAAGGGGACTGACACAAATCGGCGGAAAATCCCCAAAACCACGCACACACCGCAAACGTCCGCTCAGGGCGAACCCCTGTGGATAACTCGAGTAGCCGGCTGCGGACTGTGCTAGCACCAGCGCCAAGCCCGCCTCGCGCTAGGGTTGGCACGTGACCGACTTCCCCGTGCCCGCCCCCCTGCAAGGACACGGCCCCGCACGCATCGTGGCGCTGTGCAACCAGAAGGGCGGAGTGGGCAAGACCACCACGTCGGTCAATGTGGCGGCCTCGCTTGCCGAATACGGCCGCCGCGTGCTGCTTGTGGACTTTGACCCGCAGGGGGCCGCCTCCGCGGGGCTCGGAGTGCAGTCGCACGACCTCGAAACCACGGTCTACGACCTCCTCATGCGCAGCGGCGCGGGAGCGCCCACCACCAAGGACACGATCGTCGCCACCCGGTGGGAGGGCCTGGACCTGCTGCCCGCCAACATCGACCTCAGTGCCGCAGAGGTGCAGCTGGTGGGGGAGGTGGCCAGGGAGTCCGCGCTCGCCCGCGCCTTGCGCCCCGTAGAGGACGACTACGACGTCATCCTCATCGACTGCCAGCCCTCTCTCGGCCTGCTCACCGTCAACGGCCTTGTGGCCGCGCACGGCGTGCTCATCCCGCTTGCCGCGGAGTTCTTTGCGATGCGCGGCGTGGCCTTGCTCGTTGACACCATCACCAAGGTGCAGGATCGCCTCAACCCCCGCCTCACGATTGACGCGATCATCCCCACCATGTACGACGGCCGCACCCTCCACTCTCAAGAGGTCGTGGAACGCGTGCGGGAGGGCTTTGGCGACAAGGTCACCGAGACGATGATTCACCGCACCGTCAAGTTTCCCGACGCTACGGTCGCCGCGGAGCCCATCACCACCTACGCCCCCACGCACGCGGGCGCCAACGCGTATCGCGAGCTGACGCGCGAGCTCATCGCCCGCAAGGTCTTCGCGTAACCGTGAGGCGGGCGCTGCAGTGACCGCGGAGCTCATCGAGGAGGGCGGCTCCTCTCGCGCGTTCCAGGTGCACCTCGACAACTTCGAGGGGCCGTTTGATCTGCTGCTGTCCCTCATCAGTCGGCACCAGATGGAGATCACCGAGGTCTCGCTCGCGGCAGTGACCGATGAGTTCCTCGCCACCGTGCTCGCGCACGAGGACGAGTGGGACCTGTCGCAGGCAAGCGAGTTCCTTGTGGTCGCGGCGACTCTCCTTGATCTCAAGGCGGCGAGGCTGTTGCCGCAAGGCGAGGTCGAGGATTACGAGGACCTCGAGCTGCTCGAGGCTCGTGACCTGCTCTTCGCCAAGCTCCTGCAATACCGCGCGTTCAAGGAGGTGGCTGGGCACCTCGAGACCCGCCTCGGTGCACCGGCCCGGGTTCCACGCGATGTCACGTTGGAACCGCACTTTGCGATGGTGCTTCCGGAGCTCGTGTGGGTCACTACCCCGGACCTGCTCGCGTCGCTCGCCGCCCGGGCACTCCAGCCAAAGCCCAACGCACCGCTCGTCTCGACCGCGCATCTACACGGTGCGGTGGTGAGCGTGCGGGAGCAGGCGGCGCTCATTGCAAGCCGCCTGCAGCGCGACGGCGCGGTGAGCTTTCGCGAGCTTGTGGCCGACGCCGGGGCGCTCAACGTGGTGGTCGCCCGCTTCTTGGCCCTTCTTGAGCTGTTCAGGGAGGCCGCGGTGGCATTTGAGCAGGCACGCTCGCTGGGCGAGTTGACGGTGCGCTGGACCGGCAGTGGCGACGTTGATGTCTCGGGTGAGTTTGATGACGTGGATCTGGTTGAGGAGGCCAATCGTGAGCAGTGACCAGCACGTTCGGGGAGCCATCGAGGCGATCCTGATGGTCGTGGACGAGCCGGTGGCCGCTGCGGACCTGGCGGCGGCGCTCGACGTGCCGGAAGCGTCGGTCATCTCCACGCTGGAAGCCTTGCGCGACGAATTCGCGAGCCCAGAAGACCCGCGCGGCTTTGAGCTGCGTGCCACGGACGGCCGCTGGCGCTTCTATTCCTCGCCCCTGTACGCCGACGCTGTTGGCGCCTTCCTCGTGGAGGGCCAGTCCGCGCGGCTGTCGCAGGCGGCGCTCGAGACGCTCGCCGTCATCGCCTATCGGCAGCCGGTGACGCGCGGGCAGGTGTCCCAGATTCGCGGCGTGAATGTGGACACAGTGGTCAAGACGCTTAGCGCGCGCGGGCTCATCACCGAGGTGGGGGAGCAGGGCGGCGCGGTGCTGTTCGGCACCACCACGCAGTTCTTGGAGCGCATGGGGCTGGGCTCGCTTGACGAGTTGCCGCCGCTGGCGCCGTTCCTGCCCGACCTTGCGGCGATTGATGAGGCGTCCTGATGGAAGAGCTGCAGATTCATCAGCCGGAAGGCATTCGGCTGCAAAAGGTGCTGGCCTCGGCGGGGGTGGGCTCACGCAGGGCATGCGAGGACCTCATCGAGGCCGGCCGAGTGCGGGTCAACGGCGAGGTGGTGACCCAGCTTGGTGTGCGAGTGGACCCGGACCACGTAGCGATCGACGTGGACGGCGAACGGGTATGCGTGGACTCCTCGGCGTTGACGATCGTGCTCAACAAGCCGCGCGGGGTGGTGTCCACGATGAGCGATCCCGAGGGCAGGCCCTCGCTCGAGAAGTTCGTGTCGGGTTACACCGAACGCTTGTTCCATGTGGGCCGCTTGGACGCGGAAACCACCGGAGTGCTGCTACTCACCAACGACGGAGAACTGGCAAACCGCCTGGCACATCCCTCGTTTGGCGTGAACAAGATCTATGTGGCGAAGGTGCGTGGGCAGGTGCCCCGGTCATTGGCTACAACGCTGCGAGCGGGCGTGGACCTCGAGGACGGACCCGTGCGCTGCACCGGCGCCGCGATCCTCGACATCGGCAAGGATGCCTCGCTGGTGCAGGTGGAGCTGCACGAGGGACGCAACCGCATTGTGCGCCGCATGCTGGATGCTGTTGGCTTCCCGGTGATTGAGCTGGTGCGCACGCAGTTTGGGCCCATTCGGTTGGGGACCCTGGCACCGGGGCAGACGCGTGAACTGACGCCCGCTGAGATCGGCAAGCTCCAGCAGGCGGCGGGGTTGTAGCAACGCTCGCCCCGTTACGATTACCCCCATGACCATCCGCGCTATCCGTGGTGCCACCACGCTCGTTGCCGACGAACGCGACCACCTCCATGAGCGCACCCAAGAGCTCATCGAGGCCATCATCGCCGCCAACAGCCTCGACATCGATGACGTCATCTCTGTGTTCTTCACGTGCACCCCTGACATCGTGAGCGACTTCCCGGCGGCCGCCGCGCGCGAGCTCGGCTTTGGCGCCGTGCCGCTCATGTGCGCGCAGGAAATGGCCGTTCCCGGGGCGCTTCCCAAGGTGGTGCGCGTCATGATGCACGCGCACCTGGACACCCCTCGAGACGCGATCACCCACGTGTACCTGCACGAGGCGCAGTCGTTGCGGCGAGACCTCGCTCAGTAGTCATGACGCACGTACATATCCTCGGCGCGGGCCTCATCGGCACGAGCCTTGGCATCGGCCTCACGGCGGAGGGTTGGCTCGTCACCATCGACGATGTTGACGCCGAGACCGCTCGCCTTGCCCGCAGCCTGGGGGCCGGGGGAGAGCTGACCACCGCCCGACCGGACGTCGTGGTGGTGGCGGCCCCGCCGTCGGCCGCGCCCGGAGTGGTGGCACACGCCCTGGAGACTTGGCCCGACGCCGTGGTCACCGATGTGGCGAGCGTCAAGTCCCCCATTGCCCAGGCCGCGCACGCCAGCGGCCATGGCGAGCGCTACGTGGGTTCACATCCCATGGCCGGCAGGGAGATCTCGGGCTCGCTCGCCGCGCAAGGTGACCTGTTCAAGGCACGCCCCTGGGTGGTGTGCCGCAATGGCGCAGCGGAGGCCGCGGTGGAGCGGGTTTGCGCCATCGCCTCCGCGCTGCAGGCCGATGTGGTGTTCATGGATGCCTCTGACCACGATGCCGCGGTGGCGCGCGTGAGCCACGCGCCACAAGTGGCAGCGAGTGCCGTGGCGGCCGCACTGGGCACGCTCACGCCCGATGACATCGCACTTGCCGGCCAGGGCCTGCGGGACGTCACGCGCATCGCGGCCTCGCAGCCGGGCATGTGGGCGGACATTGCCCGCCTCAACAGGCACAACATCGTGGCCACACTTGACCACATCATCGGCGATCTTGAGGACGTGCGCGAGGCCGACGACATCGGCGAGGCACTCACAGATCTCATCGAACGCGGACGTCTAGAGGTGGCCCGCATTCCCGGCAAGCATGGTGGCGCTAAGCGGGACTGGGTGGGCGTGACGGTCATCGTGCCGGATACCCCCGGTCAGCTGGTGAGGCTGCTCACCGACGCCGCTACCGTGGGGGCGAACGTCGAGGACATCTCGATTGAGCACTCGCCTCGCCAGCCCGTTGGCCTCACCACCCTGTACGTCTTGCCCGCCTCCGCGCCGGGCCTTGTCGCCGCCCTCACGCAGCGCGGTTGGGAGATCGCAGCATCATGACCGGAATCGTCATCGCCATCGACGGCCCCGCGGGCACGGGCAAGTCCACCGTCTCCCGGGAGGTGGCTCGCCGTCTCAAGCTCGCGTACTTCGACACGGGAGCCACGTATCGCGTGGGCACCCTGTATTGCCTGCGCGAGGGCGTGGACCTCGCCAACGAGGCGGATGTTGCGGCGATGGTGGAGACCATGAACGCCGAGTTGCGGCTAGACCCCGCCAACCCGCGAGTGCTTCTCGATGGCGACGACGTCTCCGCGCTCATCCGCACCGACTCGGTTGCCCTCACCGTGTCCAAGATCGCCACCAACCTGGAGGCGCGCGCCATCTTGGGGCACATGCAGCGCGACGTCATCGCCCGCGAGGTGGAGGGCGGCTTCAGCGAAGGCAGGGGAGTGGTCGCCGAGGGCCGTGACGTCACCACGGTCATTGCGCCCGACGCTGCGGTCAGGGTGCTTCTCACCGCGGACGAGGAGATTCGTGTGGCGCGCCGGGCCGGCGAGGGCGCCGACCCCGCCACCGTGCGCGAGGCGGTGCTGGGCCGCGACGCCAAGGATGCGACCGTGGTCAACTTCCATACGGCAGCCGACGGCGTGCACTCGATCGACACGAGCGACCTCACCATCGACGAGGTGGTCGCAGCGGTCATCTCCCTGGCCGACGAGGCGCGCGCATGAGTGCCAAGGTCCCCACCCATTGGGGTCCGCGCTGGTCGCGCTGGGTGGGCCGTTTCCTTGCCCGCATCTACTGGAACACCGAGGTGCGCGGCAAGCACAACATCCCCAAGAAGGGCGCGGGGATTGTGGTGGTGAATCACGTGGGATTCATCGACGGCCCCGTGGTGCACGGCGTCATTCCGCGACTCAACTACTTCCTCATCAGGGCGGACATGTTCAAGGGGCCCCTCAAGCCGCTGCTGACATGGGCCGCGCAGATTCCTGTGTCGGGAGATGGCCGGTCCGCGCTTGCCAAGGGACTTGCGGTGCTGCGGCGCGGCGACATCGTTGGCGTCTTCCCCGAGGGCACCCGTGGGGGTGGCACTGCAGAGTCTGTGCACGGCGGTGCCGCGTGGCTTGCCGTGCAGTCCGGTGCACCCATCATCCCTACCGCGCTGCTGGGGACCCGGCTTCCCGGTGAGAGCGTCAACCTGTGGCCCAAGCCCCGCCGCAAGATGCTGGTGGAGTTTGGTACGCCCCTTCATCTAGACCTTCCCACCGACCTCAAGGGCCGTGCCCGCCAGGCCGCGGCCTCCGACCAGGTCGCGGCCGCCCTGCGCGCCCAACTCGAGACGACGTTGGCAGCCACCACTCTGGTGCTGCCCAAGGACGACCCCTTGCGTGAGCGTCGGGCATCACCGGAGGCGCCATGAGCGACGAGTTCCCCCAGCCCCACCCATCCGATCCCGAGGAAAGCCTTGAGGCCAAGCGAGAGGCGGCGCTGCGTGCCGGCCTTGACGCCTATGACCTCACCGACGACGATCTCGCCACGCTCGGCGACGAGTACGTCGAGACGCAAGAGCGGCTGCCCATCCTGGCGATCGTTGGCCGCCCTAACGTGGGTAAGTCCACCCTGGTCAACCGCATCATCGGCAAGCGCCTCGCGGTGGTCGAGGACACCCCAGGCGTGACCCGCGACCGCGTCACATACCCCGCGGAATGGGCGGGTACGGACTTCCTGCTCATGGACACGGGCGGGTGGGAGCGCAACGTCACGGGGCTGGACCTGTCCGTGGCGCAGGCGGCAGAGGCAGCCATCGACATGGCGGATGCCATCGTGTTCGTGGTCGATGCCACGGTGGGGGCAACGAGCTCCGACGAGCATGTGGTGAGGCTGTTGCGCAAGGCCAAGAAGCCCGTGGTGCTGTGCGCCAACAAGGTGGACGGCCCGCAAGGCGAGCTCGAAGCCGCGGCGCTGTGGAACCTGGGGCTCGGAGAGCCATACCCGGTGTCTGCGCTGCATGGTCGCGGCACCGGTGACCTGCTCGACGCCGCGGTGGCCGCACTGCCCACCGAACTCGAGGACGAGGCCGCCATCGAGAACGCGCCACGGCGAGTGGCGCTCGTTGGCCGGCCCAACGTGGGCAAGTCGTCGCTGCTGAATCAACTGGCGGGTACCGATCGCGTCGTGGTCAACGAGATTGCCGGCACCACGCGAGACCCCGTTGACGAGCTCGTAGAGATCGGCGGGCGGCAGTGGACGCTCGTGGATACCGCGGGCATCCGGCGCCGCGTGCACCAGACCTCCGGTGCGGACTTCTATGCGTCGCTGCGCACCGCAACGGCCATCGAGCGCGCCGAGGTGGCTCTTGTGCTCATCGACGGATCCGTGCCGCTGACCGAGCAGGACACACGCGTGATCTCGCAAGTGGTCGACGCAGGGCGCGCGCTCGTGCTCGTCATCAACAAATGGGACCTCGTGGGCGAGGATGAGCGCTTCCTGTTGGAGCGGTCCATCGAGCAAGACCTTGTGCAGCTGACGTGGGCGCCGCGCGTGAACCTGTCCGCCAAGACCGGATGGCACACCAATCGCCTGCTGCCGGCGATCGACCTGGCGCTGTCCTCGTGGGACCAGCGGGTGTCCACGGGCAAGCTCAACGCCTTCCTTGGCGAGATCGTGGCCGAGCACCCGCATCCCGTGCGGGGCGGCAAGCAGCCCAAGATTCTCTTCGCCACGCAGGCATCCAACCGGCCCCCGCGCTTTGTGATCTTCACCTCTGGATTCCTGGACCCGCAATACCGACGCTTCCTCGAGCGACGCCTGCGCGAGAAGTTCGGCTTTGAGGGTTCGCCGATTCAGGTATCGGTGCGAGTGCGCGAAAAGCGGGGCAAGAAGCGCTAGCCGGCCGCAGCGTCGGCCCTGCCAGCCGCCCCGGCGAGTATCACGTCAATAGCGATGCCGAGAGCTTGGGCTATCTGATCCGTGGTGAGAGTGGGTACGTCGTCACCGAGCCCCATCTGCGGCGTTGCGGGAACGTGGATGAACCCGGAGGCCACGCCCAGGCCCACGAGCGCGTGTTGCAAGGCATAGAACGTGTCGTTGCACACGTACGTGCCGGCGCTGAGCGAAGCCTCCGCGGGGATGCCTGCCTCGTTCAGCGCCGCGACAATCTTGGAGACCGGCAGGGTGGAGAAGTATGCGTCGGGGCCACCGACACGGCACGGTACCTCCACGGGTCTCCTGCCCGCGTTGTCGGGGATGCGTGCGTCGCGAAGATTGATGGCCACCCGCTCCGGAGTCACAGCACGCCTACCCTCGGCAACGCCAACGGCGACCACGGCGTCGGGCGTATGCAGGGCCACGTGTTCCATGAGACGCCTTCCCGCCGAACCGAACGCCACGGGGAGCCTGCGGGCGATGAGCTCGTGCGGCCCCGACCACGTGCCGGCGAGCCGCTGAACGGCATCCCAGGACGAGTTGACGGGGCTCTCCGCAAAGGGCTCAAAGCCTGTCAGGAGCACGCGTGCCATGCCACGAGAATACGGTGTCGGTGCATCCCTGTACCCTCATCATGTGTTCGACATCGAGACGCTGAGGCTCATGGTGGGCATCGTCTCGTTGGCGGTGCTCGCTTTGTTCTATTTGGGTGTTTACCGGCCCACTCACTCGCCGTTTTCTGGCTGGTGGACTCTCGCTCTCATCTGTGCGGCGGCGAGCGCCGTGCTGCTGCTCGGCGACGAGACGGAGTTGCAGGCGGTGACCAATCCGGCCTCCACGCTCGCCTCTGCCGTGGGCGCGGTGTGCGTGTGGTTCGCCACGCGATCCCTTCGGCATCGTTCCAGCCCGGTGTGGGTGATGGTGGTCGCTCCCGTGGTGTGCCTTGCGGCGGCACTCCTGGACCACCCTTCCACGAACATCTGGGCCGGCAATGGGGTGCTCTTTGTGGTGATGGCGTTGGGGTTTGGCGCCGGTGCGGTTGAGGTGTGGGCAACGTGGGCAGATCGCAGGGCGGATCCCGACGCTCGCGACAGCGGTGAGGCCATCACGGCTCTTGTGGTCAGCGGCATCGCTGCCACGGTGCTGGGCTTGCTGTTCACGGTGCGGGCGATCCTGTATGTGGTCGTAGGCCGCGAGCATGATCTCTTTACTCATACCGTGGGAAGCGCCACCACGTGGGTCGTGATGCTCATTTGCCTCGTTGCGGTGACGTTCTCGGTGTCGGCGATTGGCTGGGACCAGCGCACGCGTGACCTGCGGCGACAGGCCGCTCAGGACGACCTCACGGGGCTACTGGGGCGCACCGCGTTCCTCTCTCGCGCCCAGGCGGCGATTGCCGGAGCCGGTGGGCGGCGCGCCGCGCAGGCATGGCTCGTCATCGCGGATTTGGACAACTTCAAGCCCATCAATGACGAGTACGGGCATCAGGCGGGTGACCGCACCCTGCAGGCGTTTGCCGAGGTGGCGCGCCGCGCGCTGCGCGCAAGCGACGCCATCGGCAGGCTTGGCGGCGATGAGTTCGGCATCGTCATGGAGAACGTCGAACAAGAGGCGGTGGTGGGTCGCCTTGAGGAGATCCGACGCCAACTCGCCTTGGGTCACGATAGCTTGGGCCACTCCCTTCCCACCGTGAGCTTTGGTGTGGCGCGTTGCCACGACACCCTCACGTTGTCCGAGGTGCTTGGCAGGGCCGATGCCGCGCTGTACGACGCGAAGGACGCCGGGCGGGACACCGTCGCCGTCTTCGAGGATCGCGATCCCGTCGCCTAGCCGCGCGTGCTTTGAGGGGTGCCGGAGTCCGGTAGCATAGTCAGGCTGTCACGGGCTGTGGCGCAGTTTGGTAGCGCACTTGACTGGGGGTCAAGGGGTCGCAGGTTCAAATCCTGTCAGCCCGACCATCGCGATGTCTCAGGACATCGTGCCGCGGTGTCTCACGACATCGGTCACCAGGGCCCCTCCCTTCGGAGGGGCCCTGTGCTCGTTGTGGCGGGTACCACGCGTCGGTCCGCGAGATGGTTGCTGAGTCCGGCGAAATCGACGTTTCGCCGGACTCAGCAACCTATTGGGCGGTTTGTGGGTGCAGGCCGCATGACCCTCACACCTCGCAATCTGCCAGGCAAGGCGCGGAGCTGGGCGCGCGCCGCGCCCACCGCATGCGCTGTCCCGGTTGTGGACGCAGCGCCGCCTACGGTGTGGTGGACTGGGCGTGTCAGTCGGATAGGCTGGCGAGATTGCGGAGGGGTTGCGCCTGACAGCGAGGGATGGTGGATCATGGGCGATCTGCGTAGCGCCGAGTGGTACTCCGGGGACGACCGGAACGCCTACATTCATAGGGCCTGGATGCGCCGCGGCGTGCCCGATTCGGCCTTCCGTGGGCGGCCGCAGATCGCCATCGCCAACACGGCATCTGACCTGACTCCCTGCAACGCGCACCTGGGTGAGGTGGCGCAGTCCGTCAAGAACGGAATCTACGAGGCAGGCGGAATTCCGCTCGAGCTGCCCGTGGTGTCGCTCGGCGAGACGCAAGTGCGGCCCACGGCGATGCTGTGGCGAAACATGGCAGCGATGGCTACGGAAGAGATGCTGCGGGCGAACCCCATCGACGGCGTGGTGCTGCTTGGGGGATGCGACAAGACCATCCCGTCGCTGCTCATGGCAGCGGCGTCCGTGGATCTCCCGGCGGTGGTGGTTCCCGGGGGCCCGATGCTCACGGGGCACTTCCGCAACGAGGCGCTGGGCTGTGGCACGGACGTGTGGCGATTGTCGGAAGAGGTGCGGGCGGGACAGCTGTCGCAAGACGACTTCGTCAAGAGCGAGTCGTCGATGATCCGCTCCAAGGGTCACTGCAACACCATGGGCACGGCCTCGACGATGGCGCTCGTCGCTGAGGCTCTCGGCACGGTCATCCCTGGCCTTGCGGGCACTCCGGCGGCCGATGCGAGGCTGCTCGAGGCTTCACACGAGACGGGTCGGCTGGCTGTAGAGCTCGTGGAGGCGGACCGGCGCCCCTCCACGTTCCTCACGGCAGCGAACTTCCACAACGCGATCGTGGCGCTCGCCGCGATAGGCGGCTCCACCAACGCCGTGGTGCACCTACTGGCCATCGCCGGGCGCCTGGGCGTTCCGCTGACCATCGACGACTTTGACCGGATTGGCGCGGGCGTTCCCATGCTCGTGAACCTCCAGCCAGCGGGTCGCTTCCTTATGGATGACCTGTACCGCGCGGGAGGATTCCTCGCCGTGATGCGTGAAGTGCGCGACCTGCTTGACCCCACCGCGCTCACCATCACTGGCAGGCCTTTTGTGGACTACCTCGACGACGCCCGGATTTGGGATCAGGAGGTCATCACGCCGCGCGAGAGCCCACTGCAACCGGCAGCGGGAATCAGCGTGCTGCGGGGGTCGCTCGCGCCTGGGGGAGCCATCATCAAGCCCTCGGCGGCCTCGCCTCACCTGCTCAAGCATCGTGGACGGGCCGTGGTGTTTGACTCGATCGAAGACTTCCACGCGCGCATCGATGACCCTGACCTCGAGATCGACGAGACGAGCGTGATGGTGCTGCGCGGCTGCGGTCCCAAGGGATACCCGGGCATGCCGGAGGTCTCCAACATGCCCTTGCCCAAGAAGCTCCTGGCGCAAGGCGTGCGCGACATGGTGCGCGTGTGCGACGGGCGCATGTCCGGCACGGCCTATGGAACGGTCATCCTGCACGTCACGCCCGAGGCCGCCGCCGGCGGTCCGCTGGCAGTGGTGCGCACAGGGGATTGGATCGAGGTGGACGTACATGCGGGCAGGCTCGATCTCGATGTGCCCGCGGAAGAACTCGCCGCGCGCTCGCCCAACCAGGCGACCGTCGATGGCTACGCGGCGCCGCGCCGGGGCTGGGAGCGGCTTTACGTGGACCACGTGCTGCAGGCGGACAAGGGTGCCGATCTGGACTTCCTCGTAGGCTCAACGGGCTCCCGGGTGTCGCGTGAGTCCCACTGAACGTTCTCGCGTGGCCCGCGCTGCGACCACGACAAGCCTGTACCTCGCGGAGGGCCCCACGTGGGATCCGGTGCGCGAACGGATCCTGTGGGTCAACGTGCTCGAAGGCACCGTGTATGAGGGCAGTCTGTTGCCCGACGGCGCCATCACCGTGGAGCGCAGCATCACCACCCCTGACACGGCGAGCGCCGTTGCGGTGGCGCACGACGGCACCCGTGTCATCGCGGGGACGCACCGACTGCACTATGTCGATGCGGATGGCACGGTGACAAGTGGCCGCATCCTGATCGACGAGCCCCAGCGTCGGTTCAACGATGGCAAGCCCGATCCCTCGGGCCGCCTGGTGGTGGGCACCAAAGGCCCGGGCGGCGAGTTGCTGATGCGCATCGAGGAGGGCGAGCGCGTGCAGGTGCTCGACGATGACCTGAGCCTGTCCAATGGCCTTGGTTGGTCGAGCGATGGCACCACCCTGTACAACATCGACACCTGGTCGCGGCGGGTGTACGCCCGCGAGTACGACCCCCAAACCGGCGACACCGGCGAGCGCAGGCTGTTCGCGGAGATCTCGGGAGGCTATCCCGACGGCATGACAGTGGATGCCGAGGATCACGTGTGGGTTGCCGTGTGGGGAGGGGGCCGCGTGGATCGCCTCGCGCCTACCGGAGAGGTGGTGGACCGCATCGACCTACCCGCTCCGCACACCTCATGCCCCACGTTTGCGGGCGCTCGCCTTGACACGCTTGTCATCACCACCGCCACCGAAGACCTCGACGACGCTCAACTGGCGCAGTATCCGCTGTCCGGGCGTCTCTTCACCGTGACACCGGGCGTGCTCGGCAGCCCGCCGAACATGTGGTCCGGAACCCCTTAGCCACCCACTCAAGGAGAATCCATGAAGCTCATCCGTATCGGTGACCCCGGCGCTGAGAAGCCCGGCGCGCTCGTTGACCGCGACCACTACGTTGACCTCTCGGACGTCGTGACGGACTTTGACGAGGCGTTCTTTGGCGGCGGCGGCCTTGACCGCATCCGGCCCATCGTTGCCGAGCGCGCCGCCAGCGCCGTTCCGCTCGGTGGGCAGCGCCTTGGCGCGCCCATCGCGCGCCCGCACCAGATTATGTGCGTGGGGCTCAACTACTCGGATCACGCCGCCGAGACGGGCCAGGCGGTGCCGAGCGAGCCGATTCTGTTCACCAAGTCGCCCAACACGCTCGTTGGCCCTAACGACGATGTACGCATTCCACGGGGCTCCACCAAGCTGGACTGGGAGGTGGAGCTGGGCATCGTCATCGGCAAGCGCGCCAGCTACCTCGGTGACGTCGACGAGGCGCGCGACGCCATCGCCGGATGGGTGCTCGTCAACGACGTCTCTGAGCGTGCCTTTCAGATGGAGCGCGGGGGACAGTGGCTCAAGGGCAAGTCCGCAGAGACCTTCAACCCGGCGGGTCCATGGCTCGTCACGCAAGACGAGATTGCCAACGTCAACGATCTGCCCATGTGGCTCGACGTCAACGGCGTGCGCCGGCAGACGGGTTCCACGTCAACGATGGTGTTCGATCCGTTCTTCATCGTCCACTACATCAGCCAATTCATGGTGCTCGAGCCCGGAGATCTCATCAACACCGGCACGCCTCCGGGCGTTGGCATGGGCTTTGACCCGCAGATGTGGCTTCAGGAGCGGGACGTCATGACACTCGGCATCGATGGGTTGGGCGAACAGCGTCAGACCGTGGTTGGGCCTCGATGAGGGCACTCGTTGTCACGGGTCCCGGTGAGGCGTCGGTGCAGGACGTCCCCGCGCCCGTTGCCGCCCCTGGCGACGTGGTCGTAGACGTCAAGCGTGCGGGGATCTGCGGCACCGATGTTGAGCTCTTTACGGGTGAGATGGCCTACTTCGATAGCGGCTTCACCACGTATCCCGTGCGCATCGGCCACGAATGGATGGGCGTGGTGTCCGCGGTTGGAGAGGGCGTGGATCCTGCCTGGCTTGGCGCTCGCGTGACGGGGGACACCATGCTGGGGTGTGGGCACTGCCGACGCTGCCGAGCGGGCCTCCAGCACGTTTGCGAGGCACGGCATGAGTTGGGCATTCGCGACGGGCGCCCGGGCGCACTCGCCGAGCAGGTTGCCGTTCCCGCCACCTCCTTGCTCCGGCTGCCCGACGCTGTGGACGACGCCGCGGGTGCCCTCGTGGAGCCCGGAGGCAATGCCTTCCGGTGCGTTGAGGCCGCCCAGCTCTCTCCTGGCGATCGCTGCCTCATCTTGGGTCCGGGAACTATTGGCTTGCTGTGTGGCATGGTCGCGGCGGCCGCCGGTGCGCAGGTGCACCTGTTGGGCCGTAGCGAGCGTTCGCTTGCGTTTGCTCGGGACATCGGGTTTGAGCACGTGTGGACGGAGGAGTCGCTCCCCGATCTCGAATGGGATGCGATCATCGAGGCCTCCAATGCGCCTCACCTGCCCGCGAAGGCCGTAGAACTCGTGGAGCCGGGAAAGCGAGTGGTCTACGTGGGACTCGCGGGACGTCCGAGCCTCATCGACACCCGTGCGCTCGCACTCAAAGACGTCACCGCCGTGGGCGTGCTGAGCGCCTCACCGGGCCTTGCGGGCACCATTGCGTCCTACGCCTCTGGTGCGGTGGACCCCAGGCCCCTTGTGGCGGTCACGCTTGACCTTGACGACATGCCCGCCGTTCTCGCCGGGCAGCGCCCGGCGGGTGCCGGGGCCGGCCCTAAATTCCATGTCAGAATCGGAGAATGAACCCATGAATGACTTCCACGGCCTTGTTGCCGTCGTCACGGGCGGCGCCAGCGGCATCGGCGCGGCCGTTGCCGCACAACTCGCTGCACGTGGTGCCACGGTGGCGATCATCGATCGCACCGAGGCGCCTGCCGGCGACGCAGTCGCGCATGCAGAGGTTGCCGATCTCACGGACGACGCCGCCGTGCGCGCCGCCATCGGCGCTGTCGCCGAACACCTTGGCGGAATCGACGTGCTCGTCAACAACGCGGGCATCGGCGCTACAGGGGACGTGGCCGCCAACGACGATGACGAGTGGCACCGCGTGTGGGACATCAATGTGGTGGGCATGGCACGCGTGACGCGCGCGGCGTTGCCGTGGCTGCGCCAATCGAACGCTGCGGCGATCGTCAACACCGCGTCGGTGGCGGCGACCAACGGGTTGCCCGCCCGCGCCCTGTACAGCGCAACCAAGGGCGCCGTGGTGGGGCTGACGTATGCGATGGCGGCCGACTACTTGGCCGAGGGAATTCGCGTCAACGCCGTGGCGCCGGGTACCGCGGACACGCCGTGGGTGCAGCGGCTGCTCGCGGCATCCGACGACCCGGAGGCCACCGCGGCGCGCTTGAGAGGTCGCCAGCCAATGGGCCGGCTCGTCACCGCAGACGAGGTTGCCTACGCGATTGCCAACCTGGCCTCCCCACTCGCGGCGTCCACCACGGGCACGGTGCTCACGGTGGACGGCGGTCTCACGACCCTGCGGGTCTAGCCGGGCGAGCTTTCCCAGGCTTTCTGGATGGGGAGCACACGCCCCAGCACGCGCTCCGCCGCTCGGTGCCCCGAAAGCATCGCCGCGGTCACCGTAGCGGGGTCATCCGTCCATGTGGCCTCGCCGGCCAGGTGCACCACGCCTCCGATGGGCGTGGCCAGGTCGTCGTGGTCGGCCGTAGTGGCCCCTAGCGTCATGTAGGCATAGGAGCCGAGCGCGTAGGGATCGTCTTGCCAACGCGTGATGCTCGCGTGTGTCGGTTGGGGAATCTCGTCTCCGTAGAGCCGGCGCAGCTGTGTCATGACGGACTCCACGATGTCTGCGTCATCCCAACCGCGCGTTGCGCGCGCCGCAGGGCCGGCGGCAAACGTCAGGAGAGTCGGCTCGCCATGTGCAGACGTGAGGTCGTACCACGAATGCCACCAGCGGCCCTCGTCGCCGAGTTGCCGGACGGCGTAGACGCCCGCGCTCCAGAACGCGCTAGGGAAGTGCAGGAACACCTTCTCGAACGCGTTCATCTCCAGCCGTGACAGCGCACCCGCCACCGGTTCTGGGAGTTGTGGGTCAAACACCAGGCCACCCGACTTGAGCACACCAACGGGCACCGTGACCACGGCGGTTGCGGCACTGAGCACCTCACCGCGTGCGTGCACCTCCACGCCATCGCCCCAATGCACGAACGTCACGGGATGTTCCAGGCGGACATCAAGGCCTTGGGCTAGATTGTCCGCCAGCCTTCCGTAGCCGTCGGGAAACACGACCTCGTCCCCGTCCACCTGGTCGTCATCGAGCCCGTGGGCCGCAAGGTCCTCAATCCATGCGCCGTACTGCTCCTCCGTGCGGTGCTCAAGGAACTCCCGGACCCGTTGCGCACGATCGGTACCCCAGCCCTGTGCGGCGATGGCGAGGTCGGTCACCTGGCGATACGAGTCACCTGCGGCCGAGTCCGCGATGACGTCCCCAAGCACGGTGTCCACGGTGTGTACGTCGGCGGCAAAGGCGCGCACAGCGTCGTCCGTCATGGGCAGCCCATCGGGGTCAAAGTAGGCGATGGGCCGCCCGTCTACCTGAAAGCTGCCCACCGTAAACTCCCGGGTGCGCATGCCAAAGGCCTTGGCGGCACGCGCCACCGCGCTCCCGGAGATGCCGTGAATCCACGAGGCCCCGAGGTCCGTCACGCGACCGCCCTCGCGAAGGGTCCAGGTACGCCCTCCGATGCGGTCCCGCGCCTCGAGCACCACCACGCGTTTGCCGGCATTCGCCAGGAGCCGCGCAGCCGTGAGCCCTGAAACCCCGGCGCCCACCACGATGGTGTCGATATCTGTCATGACCGTGCCTTTGGCGAGGCCGCATAGGTGCGCGCGGCGGCGACGAATGCCTCGAACAGCGCCGGACGCGGGTCCTGCTCGGGATGCCACTGCACGGCCACGCAGAACGGCAGCGAGGGATCCTCCACGGCCTCCACGATCCCGTAGTCGCTGCGTGCCGTGACCCGCAGACCCGCACCCACCGTATCGATGGCCTGGTGGTGATAGACGGGGACGGTGGTGATTGGGGGATACAAGGCGCCCACGCGGGACCCCGCCTCAACGTTGATGCCGATGCTCGCGAACACGCCATCGGAGCCCTCGTGCGCGTGGTTGCCCACAGCGTCGGGCACGTGCTGAATGAGCGTGCCGCCCCGTGCCACGTTGAGCACCTGTGCGCCACGGCAGATCCCTAGGAAGGGTATTTCGCGCTCGAGAGCGCCCAGCGTGAGCGCCAACTCCCAGTCATCCCGCACGGGACTCGGCGCATCGTTGCGCGGATGCGCAGGAGCGCCGTAGCGACTGGAGTCAATATCCGCCCCGCCCGTGATGATGAGCCCGTCGATCCGGGCCAGCGCTGCGCTCACAGCGTAGGGCGTTGCGGGCTGTGGGGGCAGTACCGCGATGGCGGCCCCAACGTCGGTCAGCGAGGATCCGTAGGTCCACGGAAAGAACACGGCCTCCACATCCCACACGCCAGACTGCGCGCGGTCGCGGTAACTCGTCATGCCCACGAAGGGAGTGCTCATTGGTGCAGACTAGCGCCGCACCGGCGCGGGCTAGATGCGGAAGGTGGTGGCGATGACGATCACGGCCGTGACGCACAGCACCGCGTTGAGCACGGCGGGGATCCAGGCGCGAGCGACAAAACCCAGCACCGCGCCCACAAGGCCCGTCATCAGCACGCCTAGAGAAAACAGGGCTCCCAGCACCCTCAGCGCAGAGGTGAAGTCGGCGCCAAATCCATCCCCGCCACGATGTGTGTCGAGAGCGGGGAGGGCAAAGAGTGCGGCGCCACACACCGCAAGCACATACAGGCCCGCGCCACACACGGCGAGTACCACCGCAGCTATCCGCATCCCGCGGCCACGCCGGGCCTGCGGCTGCGCGCTCACCATTCGATCCTCGTGGTGATGTACACGGCAACGCCGCACCAGAACGCCAGGTTCACCAGCAGCAGCCCCATGATGAGGAAGCGCTTGACGAACACCACCACCGCGCCGATGACCGCCAGTGCGGCCACGGCCGTCAGCACCGAAATGGTGACGGTGTTCCCATAGGAGCGATCCAGGTACGTGGCCCCCACAAAGGGCAGGACGATCAGCAGTGCGGCCACCGCGCCGATGGCCATGCCGCCAAAGCGAAAGCTCATGACGTTGCGGTCGCCGAACATGGCCTCGTAGTCACGCCAGGGCCGCCGGGTGCGGTGTATGGAGGTAGTGGACACCTCGCGAGCCTAGGGGATAGGGCGACGCGGATGCGAGCAACGTGCCGCGTATTCTTGGGTCCGTCCAGCACTGATGAGAGGGCGACGATGGCCAAGCTGTACTTCCGCTACGGGGCGATGAATTCCTCGAAGTCCGCGCTGCTGCTCACCGCGGCGTACAACTACGAGGAGCGCGATCAACGCCCCGTCATCGTCAAGCCGGGAGTGGACACCAAGGCGGGGCTCTCGGTGTCGTCGCGCATCGGCATCGAGCGCGAGGTCGACGTGCTCCTTGGCGCACAGGACTCCTTCGTCGAACGCCTTTCGCAGCTGGCGCCACTCACTGACATCGACGCCGTGTTCGTGGACGAGGCGCAGTTCCTCACGCCCGCCCAAGCGGACGAGGCCTTCACGCTCGCGGTCACCCAGGGAATTCCCGTGCTGTGCTACGGATTGCGCGGTGACTTCATGACGCGGTCCTTCCCGGGGTCACGCCGTCTCATGGAGATCGCTCATTCCATCGAGGAGCTCAAGACCATCTGCCGCTGCGGCTCCAAGGCGATCTTCAACGCGCGCATTGTGGACGGTGAGTTCGTAAGCCATGGGGCGCAAGTGGCCATCGACGGCCAGCAGGCCTCGTACGAGTCGCTGTGTGGCCGCTGCTATATCGAGAAGGTTGGCCCTATCAGCGTGGGTGATTAGCCCCGTGACGTGCGCGGCTTGCGAGGCTTGCGCGGCTTGGTGAACTCATCGATGCGCGGCTTGCGCGGCCCCTTGTTGCCCGCGGGACCCGTATCCACCTTGATGTCGATGAGCTTGCCGCTGATGCGGGTGCCCTTGAGGCGTCGGAACGTCTCTGCGGACATGTCGGAAGGCAGGTCTACCAGGGAGAACTCCGGTGTGATGCGAATGGCGCCAAAGTCCGAGCGGCTGAGGCCACCCTCGTTGGCGATGGCGCCAACGATCTGTCGCGGCTCCACCTTGTGACGCTTGCCCACGGCGATCTTGTACGTGGTGAATCCCTCCTTGGGGGCCGACGCTCGTGCACCACCGCGCGGCCCGTTGCGTTCCGCGCGATCCGCCTTGGGCCCGGCGAACTCTTCTCTGCGCGGCTCGTCTTGGGGATCGATGAGCAGGGGAGTGTCGCCCTGGGCCATGACCGCCAAGGCGGCCGCAACGTCGGCCTCGGGGACGTCGTGGTGCTCCACGTAGTGGTCGATGATGTCGCGGAACTTGGCGATGCGGTCGGCCTGCTGCAGGGCCGCGGTGATGGAGTCATCGAATCGGGCAAGGCGCGTGGCGTTGACGTCGTCCGCGGTGGGCAGGTGCATCTGGGTGAGGGGCTGGCGCGTGGCCTTTTCGATGGCCGTGAGCATGCGCCGCTCGCGCGGGGTGACAAAGCTGATAGCGTCGCCGCTGCGTCCGGCTCGCCCCGTGCGGCCCACGCGGTGCACGTAAGACTGCGTGTCCACGGGGATGTCGTAGTTGATGACGTGGCTGATGCGGTCAACGTCGAGCCCGCGTGCGGCAACATCAGTGGCCACGAGGATGTCGAGCTTGCCGTCTTTCAGCTGTTTGATGGTCTTCTCGCGCTGTGCCTGCACAATGTCGCCGTTGATGGCCGCGGCCCCAAAGCCGCGCGCACGGAGCTTCTCGGCAACGGTCTCGGTGTCGTTCTTGGTGCGCGTGAAGACGATCATCGCCTCAAAGTTCTCCACCTCGAGGATGCGCGTGAGGGCATCGATCTTCTGGGGATAGCTGACGATGAGATACCGCTGGGCGATGTTCGCGGACGTGGTGGTCTTGTCCTTGATGGTGATCTCTTCGGGATTGTTCAGGTACTTCCCTGACAGTCGCCGGATCGCCGCGGGCATCGTGGCGGAAAACAGCGCCACCTGCTTGGTGTCAGGGGTTGAGGCGAGGATCGTCTCCACATCCTCCGCGAATCCCATCTGGAGCATCTCGTCGGCCTCGTCGAGCACCAAGAACCGCAGTTGAGACAGGTCAAGGGTGCCGCGGTCCAAGTGATCCATGATGCGCCCGGGGGTGCCCACCACGATGTGCACGCCGCGGCGCAGCGCGGACAGCTGCACGCCGTACCCTTGGCCTCCGTACACGGGCAGCACGTGCACGTTTCCCGAGTGGGAGGCGTAGCGCTCGAACGCCTCGCACACCTGCAGCGCGAGTTCGCGGGTGGGTGCAAGCACCAGCGCCTGTGGGGTCTTCTGGTGAAGGTCGAGGCGGGCCAAGATGGGCAGCGCAAAGGCGGCCGTCTTGCCGGTGCCGGTTTGGGCAAGGCCCATCACGTCGCGCCCGGCGAGGAGCGGGGGAATGGTGTGTGCCTGAATCGCGGAGGGGGACTCGTAGCCCACCTCCTTGAGGGCGGCGAGCACGGGGCCCTCAAGACCCAGCTCAGCGAAGGCCGGAACCTCGGTGGGGTCGGCGTCGGGATGCTGGTCGGTGTCAGAGCTCATGGGTACACGCTAGGCGGTATCTGCGTTCGCGGTGACGAACGCGTCCACGCAGCGCCGGATGTCGGCCTCGGTGTGGGCGGCGGAAAGCTGCACGCGGATGCGCGCCTTGCCCATGGGGACAACGGGATACGAGAACGCGATCACGTAGACGCCAAGCTCGAGCATGCGGTCGGCCACGCGAGCGGCACGCGCGGCATCCCCAAACATGACGGGCACGATGGCATGCGAACCCTCGAGCAGATCAAACCCGGCGCGCTGCATCAGCGTGCGAAACAGGGACGCGTTAGCCGCAACCCGCGCGCGCAGGTCATCGCCCTGGGCAACAAGGTCCAGCGCGGCAAGCGTTCCCGCCGCCACGGACGGCGCCAGGGTGTTGGAGAACAGGTACGGACGTGCACGCTGGCGCAACACGTCGACGATGTCGGCGTGACTGGAGACGTATCCACCCGACGCCCCGCCAAGCGCCTTGCCGAACGTGCCCGTGTAGATGTCGACACGGTTCTCGACGCCCAAGAGTTGGGGCGTGCCCGCTCCCGTGGCGCCGATGAACCCTACCGCGTGGGAATCGTCCACGAGCACCAGGGTGTCGTAGCGCTCTGCAAGGTCGCAGATCCCCACGAGGGGCGCAAAGTAGCCATCCATCGAGAAGACGCCATCGGTGACAATGACTCGCCTGCGCGCGCCCGACGCTGCCTTCAGCTGGTCTTCCAGGTCGCCGAGGTCACGGTTGCGGTAGCGGTACCGGGCCGCCTTGCTCAGCCGGATGCCGTCGATGAGCGACGCGTGGTTGAGTTCGTCAGAGATGATCGCGTCCTGCGCATCGAAGAGGGCCTCGAACACGCCGCCGTTGGCGTCAAAGCACGACGAGAACAGGATCGTGTCTTCAGTGCCCAAAAAGGCAGACACGCGACGTTCGAGATCCAGATGGAGGTCTTGCGTGCCGCAGATGAACCGCACGCTTGCCAGGCCAAACCCCCACCTGTCCATCGCCTGCTTGGCGGCCGCGATGATGGCGGGGTGGTTGGCCAGGCCTAGATAGTTGTTGGCACAGAAATTCACCACCTCGGTGCCTTTGGTGGAAACTACGGCCGATTGGGCGGAGCTCAAGGGCCGCTCGCTCTTGTAGGTGCCGGCCTCGCGAATCTGCGTCAGCGAGTCGCGAAGCTGTTCACGCATCTGTCCGTACATGGCGCTCCCTTCACGCGGTCCAGTCCAAGACCACCTTGCCCGCGGAACCCGAGCGGGCGATGGCGAAGCCTTCGGCCCATTCGCTGGCGGGAAGGCGGTGGGTGATGACGGTGTCGAGCGCGCCCCGCAGGTGCTCGCTGGTTTGCAGCATGGCACTCATGGCATTCCATGTCTCGAACATTTCGCGCCCGTAGATGCCCGTGATGGTGAGCATGTGGGTCACCACCTTGGCCCAGTCCACATCGATCGAGGTGGTGGGAAGCCCCAGCATCGCGACCCTGCCACCGTGCGTGAGGTTGTCGATCATCTCCGGCAGCGCCGATGCCTGGCCGCTCATCTCGAAACCCACGTCAAAGCCCTCGCGCATGCCCAACTGACGCTGAGCGTCGGCCACCCGGGTGGTGGACACGTTGACGGCGAGGTCAACGCCAACGCGCCGCGCCAGGCCAAGGCGAGGCTCCGAGACGTCGGTGATGACCACAAAACGGGCACCCACGTGGCGCGCCACCGCGGCGGCCATGATGCCAATGGGGCCGGCACCCGTGATCAGCACGTCCTCGCCCACGAGCGGGAATTTCAGGGCGGTGTGCACGGCGTTCCCCAGCGGGTCAAAGATCGCCGCCATGTCGAGGTCGATGTCGTCGTGATGCACCCAGACGTTGGACTCGGGAAGCACCACGTACTCGGCAAACGCGCCGTCGCGATTGACTCCAAGTCCCGAGGTGCGGTTGCACATCTGACGGCGACCCGCACGGCAATTGCGGCACGTTCCGCACACAATGTGACCCTCGCCGGACACGATGGCGCCCACGTGCACGTCCCGTACCGCGGAACCAACGGCCACCACCTCGCCGGCAAACTCGTGGCCGGGAATGAGGGGAGGGTGCAGGGTGCTTGCCGCCCACGGATCCCACGACTCGATGTGCAGGTCCGTGCCACAGATGCCGGTCCGCAGCACACGGATGGTGACGTCGGACTCGCCCGCGATGGGCTCGGCAACGTCGGCGAGGTCGAGGCCAGGGCCGGCGGTGGACTTTACGAGAGCGCGCACACCGTCAAGTATGGCGCTCCGCCGGCCGGTCAGGCGGCGAGAGCGGCCTCGATATCGGCGGCGATGTCGTGCGGCAGGTGCGTGGGCGCGTAGCGCTCAATCACCCGGCCGTCGCGTCCCACCAGGAACTTGGTGAAGTTCCACTTGATGGGCTTGCCGAGCGGATCACGCTTTTGGTCCTTGAGCCAGCGGTACAGGGGATGCTGGTTCTTGCCGTTGACGTCGATCTTCGCGAACATGGGGAAGCTCACGCCGTAGTTCATCTGGCAAAACTCGCCGATCTCGTCCGCAGTGTCGAGTTCCTGGCCGGCAAACTGCCCGCAGGGAAAGCCAAGGATCACAAGGCCGCGATCCTTGTAGGTGTCGTACAGCTCTTGCAGCCCCTGGAACTGCGGGGTCAGCCCGCACTTGCTCGCGGTATTGACCACGAGCACCACCTGACCCAGGTACTGGCTGAGGTCTTGGTCGGTGCCGGCGAGGGAGTCGGCGTGGAAGTCGGCAAGAGTGGTCATACAGGGCACAACGCGTTGCACACCTCGGTATTCCGCACCTACTCGGCCGTGCTGGCCGCCACGCCCGCCGTGTCGCTCGTGGGGCGATGCCCGTGCTCCTGACCAATCCCAAAGTAGTGACGGAAGCTGTAGATGGTGGGCTCCCATAGCCGCGGATCGATGTGCTGCGTGCCGGGAGCCACGATCGCGGGGTCCGCGTGGACCCGCACCACCTCGGCCTCCACGATGTGATAGCCCTCGAGACCATCGGTGATGCGCCGCACCTTGGCCTCCAACTGCAACTTGCATTCGGCGACGAGCGGAGGCGACACCATGTCAGCAGGGGTCCGAGTGAGCCCCGCCTGCGCAAACTTGTCGCTGACGTGTTGATACCGATGTGCCTTGGGGGCGGGGACGGGATTGCGTCCCGTGGTGTCGGCGATCTTCTCGATGGACTGCCACAGGCTGGGCCCCGGGAAGTTCACCGTGATCTCGGGAACCGCACGCACGTTGTCGATGGTCTGGCCGTCCGCTTCGAGCCCAATGACGAGCATCTGGCCGAGCGCCCAATAGGACGACGCCGGGGCCAGGTTCTCGCGCCCGTCGCCGTCGACGCTTCCCAGGAGCATCACGGGAGTGCCCACGTAGAGAACGGATGGACGGATGACCAGATGAGACATGCCTGCTCCTGTCGCTTTAAACCGCAAGATGTTACGGTCAATACTATGCGAGAGCAGTCACGTCAGCGGGTAGCCGAAGCTTTGCGGGATGCCGCGCAGCCAGCAACCGCGCGCGACCTTGCGGCTGTGCTTGGTCTCCATGTGACCACGGTTCGCTATCACCTGGACGCGCTCGCTGCGGAGGGGACGGCCGTGCGTGTGCCGGCCATAGCGTCGGGCGGGAGGGGGCGGCCGGAGCTGCACTATGCGGCGGTAGACGCCACCGGCGCCAAGGAAGAGATGCTCGCGCTGCTTGCCGGCCTCGTGGACGCCGGCGAGGGACGGGCCGCGGCCGAGCGTGCCGGAGAAGCCTGGGCCCGTTCGCTGGGCTCCGTGGGCACCGGCGCTCCGGTGGTGGTGGGCGCGGAGCTGGCCCGGCGCGGCTTTGCCCCCGAGCCAACCTCTACCGGCATGGATCTGCACGGGTGCCCTTTCCGCGACGCGGCACGGCACGCTCCTGGCGTGGTGTGTGCCATCCACCTGGGGCTCACCCGGGGGTTGGCCGACAGCGCCGACGGGCCGGGCGCTTGGGACGTCACGCTGGAGCCCTTGGTGACGGACACGCTGTGCCGTGTGCGCATGACGCCCGCGGGGAGTGCCCCATGACCACGATTCATGTGCGCCGGGTCTACGAGCCGCCCACCGATCACGACGGCCTGTTGGTGCTTGTGGACCGGCTGTGGCCGCGTGGTGTGCGCAAGGCCGATCTTGGCGAGGATGTATGGGACAAAGACGTGGCACCGAGCCCAGAATTGCGCACCTGGTGGAGCCACGATCCCGAGCGTTTTGCGCAGTTCGCGGAACGCTATAGGGCGGAACTTGCCGCGGGCGACGCGTTGGAGCGGCTCGCCGCCATGTGCCGCACCCACAGCGACGTGACCTTGCTCTATGCCGCCCGTGATCCTGAGGTCAATCACGCGGTGGTGTTGCGCGAGGCCCTTGAGGCGGCCATAGCATGAGCCTGAGTGATGCCTGCTGGCTGTCGGAAGTATGCGAGTGTGGGGCCATCACCGAGGGCGAGGCCAGCGAGTGCTGGCGGTGCGGAAGGCCGCGGCACGGCCATGAGGCAATGACACCGGACGAACCGATGACTGTGGAGGATGATGACGCCGCTGACGCGACTTCTCGGCACTGACGTGCCGATCGTTTTGGGGCCCTTTGGCGGCGTTTCCAGCGTGGAGCTCACGGCCATGGTGAGCGAGCTGGGTGGGCTCGGTTCGTATGGGCTTTATGGATACGACGGCGCGCGCATCGCCGAGGTTGCGGCACGCCTGCGTGAGCACACCCAGCGGCCCATCGCGCTCAACCTGTGGCTGCCACGGTCCGACGAAGTGGAACCGGCAGACGTGGACCTCACCCCCAGTCCCGGCGCCGCCGAGCTCTTAGCGCAGATGGACGTACATCCCGAGCCACCACAGCGGTTCCTCCCGTCGTTTGACGAGCAGCTGACGGCCGCGCTCGATGCCCGGCCCTCGGTGCTGAGCTTTGTGTACGGGGTGCCGGGTCACGAGGTCGTGGAACGCGCACACGCAGCGGGTGCCGCGGTGGTCGCCACCGCCACCACCGTGCCCGAGGCCGTGGCCCTCGAGGCTGGGGGAGTGGACGCGATCGTCGCGAGCGGCGCAGAGGCCGCGGGGCACCGGGTCTCGTTCCTGCATGCGCCATCCGCTGCGCTTGTGGGCACCTTCGCGCTCGTGCCGCAAGTGGCGGACGCCGTTCGTGTTCCCGTGCTTGCCGCGGGAGGGATCGCGGACCGTCGGGGAGTGGCGGCCGCCTTCGCACTCGGCGCGCAGGGCGTGGTGGTGGGCACGGCGTTCCTGCGCACTCGGCAATCCGCCGTGGCGGAGTCCTACCGCAGGGCAATCCTTCACGCCGCCGCACACGACACCGTGTTGACGTCGGCCATGAGCGGGCGCCTGTCACGCGGACTTCCCAACCGCGCAGTGCGCGTGCTCGAGGCAGAGCGAGTGCTTCCGTTCCCCGCACAGAACTGGCTCACGGGCCAATTCCGTGCCGAGGCCGCGCGTCGCGATCAGGCAGACTTGCTCTCGCTGTGGGTGGGTCAAGCGGCGCGCCTCGCGGTCTTCGCAGAGGCCCCGGATCTCTTTCGCGAACTTGTGGCAGGCCTGCCGGCAGCTACTGCAGGGCGCTGATCGCGAGGGCCACCAGAGCAAGGGCGGGTGCCGTGGATTGCACGGCAGCGGCGCGTGCCTTATCGGGCGAAGAAATGAGCAGTATGAGCCCGGCCGCCACCATCGAGCCGCATCCGGCGATGATCAGGGCGGCGCCAACCGACGCGTGACCCGTTGCGGCGGCGACAACTCCTGCCACCGTCACGACGGCGAGGAAGAGATTGTAGAAGCCCTGGTTCAGGGCGAGATTCCGGGTGGCAGTGGCTTGATCGGTCCCCATGCCAAAGGTGGCGAGGCCGCGCGGAGTGGTCCACGCGAACGCCTCCAGCCACCAGATGTACACGTGAACAAGCGCGGCAAGGCTTGCCAGCACGAGCGCCACCGTGGTCATGCGGTCACCGCCTTCATCACATGCTCCTTTGTTGGAGGCAATCTACCCTTGGGGGTTACGGTGGACCCATCGCGGCGCGCAGCGACGCGCCACACCCAAGGAGGCAAGATGATCAGTACCGCACGCACCGAATGGTCCTCAGACCTGATGTCGGGTTCGGGGTCCACCACCTTGGCATCGGGGGTGGGCACGTTTGCCGTGAATTGGAAGGCTCGCTCCGAAGGAGTCGATGGCACCACCACGCCAGAGGAACTGCTCGCCGCCGCACACGCCTCCTGCTACTCCATGGCGCTGTCCAACGGGCTAGCGCAGGCCGGCCACCCGCCAGCGTCCGTGACCACCGACGCCCGCGTCACCTTTGTTCCCGGTCAGGGCATCACGGCCATTGAACTCGCGGTGGTTGCGAGCGTGCCGGGCATGGACCAGGAGTCATTTGCCGCGGCGGCGCTTGACGCCAAGGCCAACTGTCCCGTGTCTCAGGCCCTGAGGGCGGTGCCCATCGAGCTTGTGGAGGCCACGCTTACCCAGTCCTAGGCTGGGCTTTGTGCGGGAGGCTATTCGCGAGGCGTGGTTGGGGGTACGCCATGTCGGTGCCGGATTCGGGGTGTGGAGGTCGTCTCCGCGGCTCATGGTCTTGGGGCTCATTCCCGGCGCCATCACTGCGGCGCTGCTGACGGGTGTGTTTGTGGCCATCGCCCTGTGGGCGCGCACGTGGGCGAGCGACATCGCCTCGGCGATCACGGGAGACGACACTCCCAACGCGCTTCTCGTTGCGCTCTTCGCCATCGCCATCATCGGCGGCGGAGTGGTGCTTGCGGTGTACACGTTCACGACCATCACGTTGCTCATTGGCCAGCCGTTCTTTGAGCGCATCAGCGACATCGTGAGCGACACCGAGGGCTT
>Ga0222423_1000101_pt1 | contig 89079 bp, 79 predicted proteins | sample 3A0metagenome_FD_182472 | JGI IMG/M metagenome (GOLD analysis project Ga0222423, IMG submission 182472) | Enriched microbial communities from leaf-cutter ant dump, University of Wisconsin, Madison, United States - 3A0 (version 2) | ecosystem: Environmental > Terrestrial > Nest > Insects nest >...
GCGTACTCGTCGGGCATGGGCGCACGCCTGCGCTTCGCGATCAGCGCCGCCGCCGTCCCCGACGTCCTCATGATCGACGAGGCGCTCGCCACCGGCGACGCCGCGTTCCGCAAGAAGAGCAAGGACCGCATCGACGCGATCCGCGACCAGGCCGCGACCGTGTTCCTGGTCAGCCACTCGCTCGCGACGATCGAGTCCATCTGCTCGCGGACGCTGTGGATCCACCAGGGCAAGCTGGTGATGGACGGCCCCGCCGCCGAGGTGTGCGCGGCGTACAAGGCGTTCGTCAAGGCGCAGGACACACGTGGGTGAGGCCAGGACACCACGCGTCAGCGTGATCGTGCCCGTCTTCGGCGTCGAGGAGCTCGTCGAGGAGTGCCTTCGGAGCATCCTCGCTCAGACGCACACGAACCTTCAGGTCGTCGTCGTCGACGACGGGTCTCGGGATGGCTCTGCAACGATCGCCCGGCAGATCGGCGCGGAGGACCCGCGCGTCGAGGTCCACGCGTACCCGAACGGTGGCCTCGGCCTGGCGAGAAACCGAGGCCTTGCGCACGCCGAGGGTGACTACGTCGCCTTCGTCGACGGCGACGACGTCCTGCCGCCCAGAGCGCTCGCGACGATGGTGGCGTCGCTCGAGCGAACAGGCTCGGACTTCGCAACGGGGAACGTCGAGCGCCTGGTCGGAACCGAACGGCGGCGGTCCCCGCAGCACGCTCCGGCACTGGGTCTCCCGGATCCGGCGACCTCGCTGCGGCGTCGCCCCGACCTCGTGTGGGCGACGACGTCATGCAACTCGTTGTTCCGCCGGTCGTTCTGGGACCGGGCGGAGCTGAGCTTCGCCGTCGGGGTGCTCTACGAGGACATGGCGACGATGGCGCGCGCCTATGCATGCGCGTCATCCATCGACGTCGTCGGCGCCGTGACCTACCTCTGGCGCCTGCGCGAAGACGGTTCGTCCATCACCCAGCAGCGTGCACGTCCCGAGAACCTCGAGGATCGTCTGCGCGCCCTCGCAGCGTCCCGTGCGCGGTACGCGACCGCGGGTGACGACGTCCTGCGTGCCTTCGACGAGAAGGTTGCGACCATGGACGTGCTCCTGTACGCCCCGGTCGCGCAGGAGGGTGGCGTGCGTCTGCAGCGGGCTCTCCGATCGGCGTCGCGACAAGCGACTCGACGCGTCGACAGATCGCGCCTACCCGTACGCGCCCGGGTCCTGCACACGCTGATCCGGCGCCGCAACTGGTCCGCGCTGGTGCCCGCGATCGACTTCTTCCGGGAGCACGGTCAGGACCTTCCGGTCTCCTCGGTGCGTGGAGACACGGTGGTCGTCGAGATCCCGCGGGTTCTGGACGGCGCGAAGATCGGTCGGTTCGGGAGGCGGCTACGGACGCTCGGCGGCCCCCTGACCGTCCCAGAGGTGGCGGTCACGAGCGTTCGATGGGTGGACGACACGCTCGAGATCGCAGGCCGCACCCGTTTTCGTAGCGTCCCTGCCGCGCACCTCGACGTGACCGTCGTCCTGGGCGGGGCCTCGCATCGTGCCGGGGCGGCGGTGACCGTCGAACGCCCTGACGGCCCCGGACCTGCGGAGTTCGTCGCGCGCTGGTCGCGCGCCGAGCTCGCAAAGCTGGAGCCGTTCACTGGAGCCATGGTCGTGACCTTGACGAACGACGGCGTCTCCGGGGAGGCGCAGGTCGTTCCCCGGCGCGTCCCCGGATCCGTTGCCGGGCCGTCCGTCTCAGCAGACCGCACCGTCGTTCGTCCGGTCGTCGAGCGCGGGGCGCCACTCCGGGTCGAGGTGCAACGGCGCCCGCACGTGGTGACAGCGGCTCACACCACGCCGTCGGGTGCCGGGGCGCACGTCGAGGTGGACCTCGTCTCGGCATCCTCGTTCGTTCTGAGGGGCGCCACCTTCACGCTCCCGACGGGGGCCTCCGTCCAGGCCGGCGTCACGCAGCTGCAGGACGGCACGTGGCGCGTGACCGCGACGCTCGCTGAGGACAAGACTCCGGGGCAGCGCTACTGGCGCTTGCGTGTCGACGGCGGCAACGGACGTCCTGCGCAGGTCGCCGTCACGGACGAGGCCGTGCTCGTCTCGCAGACGCCCCGTTTCCGACCCGTCGCGACAGGTAAGGGATGGTTCACCGTCCTCGAGGACGAGTCGATCGCGACGCAGGCCGAAGGGCGCTCGGAATCGGCCTAGCGCTCACGTGCGGCGGGGCAGGATCCCGGACTCGCGCGCCTCTGCGAGGGTCGGGGCAGCAGCGTCCTTCTCCGACAGGATCGGGGTGACGGGAGATCCGTGCCGCGTGCTTATCGGCCACGCGATTCCCACGTCGGGATCCAGCGGGTGGATGCCGTGCTCGGCGGCCGGGTTGTAGCCCGTCGAGCACAGGTACAGGACGGTCGAGTCGTCCTCGAGTGACATGAAGGCGTGGCCGAGGCCCTCGGCGAGGTAGATGGCGCGGCGGTCGACGTCGTCGAGCAGGACGGAGTCCCACTGACCGAACGTGGGGGAGCCGACGCGGATGTCGACCACGACGTCGAGGACCGCGCCGCGGGCGCAGGTGACGTACTTGGCCTGCCCCGGGGGGACGTCGGCGAAGTGGATCCCGCGCACGACCCCGGCCGCCGAGACGGAGAGGTTGGCTTGCGCCAGGTTCAGCGCGTGGCCGGCGTGCTCCGCGAACGGTGCGTCCTTGAACCACTCGAGGAAGACGCCACGAGGGTCGCCGAACTGGCGGGGCGTGATCTCCCAGGCTCCCGGGACGGACAGCTCGCGATACTCCATGGGTTCCTCGTTCAGTAGACCGGACGTCCCGGACAGCGTAGTGCGCTCGTTAGGCTGGGCGGTCGTCGCGCCGCGGTGGTGGGACGGGACGGAGAGTGACGTGCGCTGGGTTGTCGTGGGTGCGAAGGGGATGCTGGGACAGGACCTGGTCCGGCGGCTCGCCGCACAGGACGTCCAGGTCACGGCGCTCGGGCGGGACGACCTCGACGTGACCGACGAAGGGGCCGCCCGGACGGCGCTGGTGGGTGCGGACGTCGTCGTGAACTGCGCCGCCTACACCGCCGTCGATGCCGCGGAGGCGGACGAGGCGGCGGCCTTCGCCGTCAACGCGACGGGTGCCGCCATCGTTGCGCGTGCTGCGCGCGGCGCGCGGCTCGTCCAGATCAGCACGGACTACGTCTTCGACGGCGCGGCGGCGAGCCCGTACGCGGAGGACGCCGCCATCGCCCCGCGCTCGGCGTACGGACGCACGAAGGCGGCCGGCGAGTGGGCCGTGCGCGCCGAGCACCCCGACGCGCTCGTCGTGCGGACCGCCTGGCTGTACGGGGCCGGCGGCGGGTGCTTCCCGAAGACCATCGCGCGCGTCGCGGCGGAGCGCGGCGGCCTCGACGTGGTCGACGACCAGGTGGGGCAGCCGACGTGGACCGCCGACCTGGCCGATCTCGTCGTCCGGCTGATCGACGCCCACGCGCCCGCAGGGACGTATCACGGGACGTCCGCGGGGCGGGTGTCGTGGCACGGGTTCGCGCAGGCGGTCGTCGCCTCGGCCGGCCTCGACCCCGCCGTCGCCGCGCCGACGACCAGCGAGGCTTTCGTCCGACCTGCGCCGCGCCCCGCGTACTCGGTGCTCGGTCACGACGCGTTGCGCGCGGCGGGCGTCGCGCCCATCGGTCCCTGGGAGGACCGATGGGCTGCGGCAGCCGGCGAGGTGCTCGCCGGCTGACCGGGATGCCCTACCCGGCCAGGACCGCGCGCAGCTCCGCGTCGTGCGCGGCGAGGTCGAAGGTGAAGTCCGACGTGAACGCGGTCGCGCTGTAGCGCTCGGTGTCGTTCTGCACGTGGGAGCGACCCCGGAAGTAGTGGAACCCCCTGCGCCGTGCACCCGTCATCGGCCCTCGTCGAGAAGCCCGAGCAGGTACGTCCCGTAGCCGGACTTCGTCAGCGCCTCGGCGCGCTCGCGCAGCTCGTCGTCGGACAGGAACCCGCGACGCCAGGCGACCTCCTCCGGGGCGCCGATCTTGAGCCCCTGGCGGTGCTCGACCGTGCGGACGTAGTCGGAGGCCTCGATGAGCGAGTCGAACGTCCCGGTGTCGAGCCAGGCGGTGCCGCGGGGGAGCACCCCGACCTGCAGCCGTCCCTGCTCCAGGTAGGTGCGGTTGACGTCAGTGATCTCGTACTCGCCGCGAGCCGACGGCTGCAGGTCGCGCGCGATCGCCACGACGTCGTTGTCGTAGAAGTACAGACCCGGCACGGCGTAGCTGCTCTTCGGCTTCGCGGGCTTCTCCTCGATCGACAGCGCCTTGCCGGACTCGTCGAACTCGACGACCCCGTAGGCGGTCGCGTCGGCCACGCGGTAGGCGAAGACCGCGCCGCCGTCGATCGTCGAGAACCGCTGCAGCTGGGAGCCCAGGCCGGGGCCGTAGAAGATGTTGTCGCCGAGCACGAGGGCGGCGGGCTCGTTGCCGACGAACGACGCACCGAGGACGAACGCCTGCGCCAGCCCGTTGGGCTCGGCCTGGACCGTGTACTGGATCGAGATCCCGAACTGCGAGCCGTCGCCCAGCAGGCGCCGGAACTGGTCGGCGTCGTGCGGGGTCGTGATGATCAGCACGTCGCGGATGCCCGCGAGGATCAGCGTCGAGAGCGGGTAGTAGATCATCGGCTTGTCGTAGACCGGGACCAGCTGCTTGCTGACGCCGAGCGTGATCGGGTGCAGTCGCGTGCCGGATCCACCGGCCAGGATGATGCCTCGCATGTCCCCATCATGGCGGACCGTCCGCGGTGGCCCGTTCGGGTGAACGCGCGGGAGCCGACTTGGCGGGGAGGTCCGCAGAGCCGCACACTCGCGCCAGGCGTCCCGTCGGGCCGTCGAGAGCACCAGCAGGGGGAGTCCCGCATGCAGTTCCGCACGTCCTTGTCACGCGCCACGCTCGTCGCCGCGATCGGCGGTGCCCTGGCGCTCGGCCTGGCGGTCCCCGCCACGGCCGCGCCGTCCACGTCGGGAGTCGTGGTCCAGCAGGCGCAGGCCCACGCCGTCCGCACGAAGGTGACGGCGCACCCGAAGGCCGCCGTCGTCGTGTCCGGCAAGAAGGCCGTCTTCAAGGTCAAGGCCAAGGGCAGCAAGCTCCACTACCAGTGGTACGTCCGCAAGGCCGGCAGCAAGCACTACGTGAAGGTGCCGGCGGCCACGAGGTCGACCTACACGCTCACGGCCCGCCGCTACCTGGACGGTGCGCGCTACCGCGTCGTCGTCGCGGGCGCGCACGGCAAGGTGACCTCGAAGTCGGCGCCGCTGACCGTGGTCGTCGCCCCCAAGGTGACGAGCAGCACGCCGACGGTGCAGGCTCGCGCCGGTTCGGTGGCCACGTTCAAGGTCAAGGCGGTGGGACACCGGTTGGCCTATCGGTGGCAGATCAGCTCTGACGGGGAGCGGTGGACGTCGGTCGCCGGGTCGTCGTCGGTGCTCCACCTGAAGGTGCGCTCGTCGATGAACATGAGCTACGTGCGCGCCGTCGTCTCCAACAAGGCCGGCAGGACCGAGGCGATGCCCACGCTCCTGACGGTCGACTCGACGGTCACCGACCCGTACGGCAGCCAGACCTTCGCCTTCGTCGGTGACTGGATGGTCGGTTTCGACCACACCGACGTGTCCGCCACCCCCGAGGTCCTCGCCGCCTCGGCCCAGAACCCGGTACCGCCGAGCGGCTGGACCTACGTCACGGGTGCCGTCCTGCAGTGCGACCTGAGCGAGGGGTCCCCGGCGCCGACGGTGCGACTTCGCGGTTCGGACGGCCACGTGTACGACGCCGCCGGAGTGATCCTGCCCGCACCCGTGATCGACGGGAGCGACGAGGCCGCGGACCTCGGGTGCACGGCGCGGACCGTCGGGGCCCTGGCGCCGACGAGCGCGGTCGCCGGCGCCACGTGGGTGGTGACGTCGGCAGCGGGCTACGGGCCGACGAGCCAGTACTTCGCGGCGAAGTAGCTCAGACCAGGACGGCGCGCTCGGTCTCCAGCAGGCGGTCGAGCGCGCCGGCGGTGCGTGCCAGCTCGGCGAGGCGGCCGGGGGAGATCGCGACGACGGAGCCGTCGGCGGCAAGGGTCGCGACGACGCGGCGCAGCCAGTCGGTGACGTCGTCGTCGGCCGCGAAGGCGACACGCGCGGCCTCGCCGTCCGCCCACCACGCGGGCAGGTCCGCGTACGAGGTCGCGCCGAGGGCGGCGGCCGTCGGGTCGGTGGGCGGCACGTAGCCGACGACATCGGCGTACGTCATGACGGCCGATGCGGCGTCGATCGCGCCTCGGGGCAGGGGGCCGTCGAACCGTCGGGCCAGCGCGCCGAGCGTCACGGCGACGACGGCGTCGGCCGCGTGCTCGTCGGGACGCGTGGTCACGACGACGTCCGCGGGGCCGGTCGGCGTCAGCGTCGCGCCCGTGCGCCACACCGCCAGCGCCCACACGAGCGACCGCCAGTGCGGCGGCAGGTCCAGCAGCACGCGGACGCCCGGAGCCGCGTCGAACTCCTCGACGAGCAGGTTGGTCGTCTTGCTCACCCAGTTGTCCAGGACGGCGCCCGAGAGCTCGACACGCTCGAAGTCGTCCCCGTACCAGGTGATCCGAGGCAGTCCGCCGGATCGGTTCAGCTGGGTGAGCAGGGCGGCGACGGAGGTGGAGGGCACGAACGCAAGCCTAGGTGCGACACGCCGAAGGGTGCACGAAGGACAAGTTCACCCGGCAAACCCGGACAACTACCACGCCTCCGCTTGACGACACGGAACGACACGCGTGTAATTCAACGCAACAGGTTTGTCGGGCAAGGCGTCACCATCGCGGGCAGGTCGAACGACCCACCGCACGCACCAGGCTTCACCCGGGCAACAACGAGCAACCAGCCCCACGGAGGCACGGCATGTGGAATCTGCTCGACGGCGACGGGAGCTTCCCCTCCGACGCGCACCAGGCTGCACCGTCGCAGCCGGACAACGTCCTCTCCCTGTTCGGAACGCCCGAGGACGACGGGCTCATGGGGTGGCAGGAGCGCGCGCTCTGCGCCCAGACCGACCCCGAGGCATTCTTCCCCGAGAAGGGCGGCTCGACCCGCGAGGCCAAGAAGGTCTGCACGGGTTGCGACGTCAAGGCCGAGTGCCTCGAGTACGCGCTCGCCAACGACGAGCGCTTCGGGATCTGGGGCGGGCTGTCCGAGCGTGAGCGTCGCAAGCTGAAGCGCCGCGTCGTCTAGTCGCCGGACCGGATTCACAGGTTCGGACACGGGGAGTGTCGCTCCCCGGATGCGTCGGACCCGCGGGCAATCATGGGCCGCAGCATGACTGAGACGCTCCCTCCCGTGGCCCAGCCCACGACGACCTCATCGACGCCGGCGACGGCGCCGGTCACAGCCGTCGTCGTGACCCGGGGCAGCACGGCCTACCTGTCCACGACCCTCGAGGCGCTCGCCGCCCAGACGCGCAAGCCCATGCGCGTGGTGCTGGTGGACGTGGGTGACGAGCACGACGCCGCGCTCGCCGGCACGTTCGACCGGGCCTTCGCCATGGACGGCGCGCCGGCCCTGGTGATGATCGCCGCGCCCGGCGCCCGCACCTTCGGGGACGCGGTACGCCGCGCGCTCGCCGACGGCGTCGAGGGTGACGGCCTCGCCGCGTCGTGGCTCTGGCTCCTGCACGACGACTCCGCCCCCGCGCCCACCGCGCTCGCCGAGCTCGTGCGCGCCGTGTCGCGTGCCCGGTCCGTCGGCGTCGCCGGCGTCAAGCAGCTGCACTGGAGCCAGCAGGGTCGTCTGCTCGAGGCGGGCCTGCGCACGTCCCGCTCGGGTCGGCGCATGACGGACGTCGAGCCCGGCGAGCTGGACCAGGGGCAGCACGACGCGCGCGACGACGTGCTGGGCGTCGGCATCGCCGGTGCGCTCGTGCGGCGCGACGTGTGGACGCAGCTCGACGGCCCCGACCCCGCGCTCGGTCCGTTCGGCGACGGCCTCGACCTGTCTCGGCGTGCCCGCCTGGCCGGGCACCGCGTGATCGTCGTGCCCGAGGCCGTCGTCCGCCACGCGCAGGCCACCTTCTTCGGGCTGCGGGACGACCCGCGCTCGCGCCCGAACGCCCGCCGTTCCCACGCGGCCCGACGCCAGGCCGTGGTGCACCAGCGCCTCACGACCGCGCCTCTGCCGCTCGTGCCGGTCGTCGCCGTCCTGGCCGTCGTGCTCGGCGTGGTGCGCTCGCTCGTGCAGGTCGCCGCCAAGCAGCCGGGCCTCGCGGTCGACGAGCTGCAGGCCCCGCTCGCCGCGTTCGCCCGGCCGGTCGCGATCGTGCGGGCCAGGCGGACGGCCCGCGCCACCCGCACGGTGCGCCGGGCCACGCTGCGTCCGCTCCAGGCCACGTGGCGCGACGTGTGGCGGCAGGCGCAGGACCGCCGCCTCGCCCGCATCGAGGCGCGCAAGGTCTCCTCCGCGCCGTCCGAGCTCGAGCTGCGCGAGCTGGCCGGCATCACGACCCGGCGTCGGGTCACGCTCGGCGCGACCATGGCCCTGCTCGCGATCGTCGTCGCGGTCGCCCTCGGCCCGCTCGTCAGCGCCGTGCTCGGGGGAGCCCGCCTCGCGGGGCAGGCGCTCGTCCCCGCCACGTCGGACCTGGGCGACCTGTGGGCCGCGGCGACGAGCGGCTGGGTGGCTGGAGGGCTCGGTGCGCCCGGACCCGCGGACGCCCTGCTGACCGCACTGCTCGGACCGACCCTGCTGGCCGGTGGCCAGCTCGACGTGGCCGTGGCCGTGATCCTGCTGGTGTCCCTGCTGCTGGCCGGCTGGGGCGCCTGGGTCGCGGCGGGTGCCGCCACCCGCTCGGTCGGGGTGCGGGCGTGGGCCGCGGTGGTCTGGGCCGGCGCGCCCGCGCTGCTGCTGGGCCTGGGGCAGGGACGGCTGGGTGCCGTGGTCGCCCACGTCGCGCTGCCGTGGGTCGCCGTCGGCGTCGCACGTGCGGTCGGCGTCCAGCGCGTCGACCAGGTGCTGTCCGGTCTGGCGACCGCGCGGCGCGACGACGAGGGCGACGGCGAGGGCCCCGCTGTCGACGTCCCGACGCAGCGCCCGCGCACGGACGCGGTCCTGGTCGGTGCGCCCGAGCCGACGGGGTCCGTGACGGCCGCCGCCGGTGCCGCGCTCGCGTTCGCGCTCGCCGTCGCCGGTGCGCCCGTGCTGCTGGTGCCCGGTGTCGTGGCGCTCCTGGTGGTCGCCGCCTGCGCCCGCCGCCACCGGCTGCGGCTGGTCCTGGCCGTGGTGCCCGCGCTCGTCCTGCTCGGCCCGACGATCGTCGAGGCGGCCCGCCGCGGCGCGGCCGGGTGGCGTCTGCTCGTCGCGGGGCCGGGGCTGCCGGTCGTCGCCGCGCCGACCACGCCGCTCGACCGGCTCCTGGGAGTGCCCGACGACGCGAGCGCCCTGGTGCCCGGCTGGGCGAGCGGGATCCGTGACGTGTGGCCGCTGGCCCTCGGCGCGCTCGTCGTCCTGCTCGCCGTGCTCGCACTGCTCCGCGGAGCCCCTGCGTCGCGCGCGGTCCGGGCGGGCTGGCTCGTCGCGGCGGTCGCGCTCGCGGCGGCCACGGTCGTCGTGCGCATCCCCGTCGGCTTCGAGGACGGCGCGGCCGTCCACGGCTGGTCGGGTCCGCTGCTCTCGCTCGCCGGGCTGGGACTCATGGGCGCCGCCGTCGTCGGCGCCGACCGCCTGCGCGAGCGGCTCGCCCACCACACCTTCGGCTGGCGCCAGCCGCTGGTCGCGCTGCTCACGGTCGTCTCCGTCGCGGTCCCGCTGGTCTGGCTCGGCGGCTGGACCTGGCAGGCGCGCTCGGGTGACGCGGTCGCGCTGCACGCCGTCGACCGGGCCGTCGTCCCCGCGGTCGGCCGCCAGGCGCAGACCTCTCCCGACGCCGCGCGCGTTCTCGCGCTGTCCGCGGCAGCCGCGAGCGACTCCTCGCGGACGTCCGACGCGTCGTGGCAGCTCATGCGCGGCGACGGCCCGCTGCTGGTCGACCAGGCAGCCGCGGTGAGCACGCGTGCGCTGACCGGCGACCTGCGCGAGCCCGCCGCCGCCGGTGCGGACCCGGCGGCCGGTGAGGTCGACGAGATCGTCGCGCGGCTCGTGCGGGGGGCGACGGCCGACGTCTCCGCGGATCTCGGCGCGCTGGCGGTCGCCGACGTCCTGGTCCCGCCGCTCGGCAGCGACGCGGGATCGGGCGCCCGGGTGGCACGCGACCGGCTCGTCGCGACCCTCGACTCGACGCCCGGGCTCGAGCGCGTCACGCAGGGAGCGTCCGGCACGCTCTGGCGCACGCAGACGGTCGACGCGACCGCCCCCGCGGCCGTGACGGCGTGGGCGCGTCTGCAGGCCGGCAGCGCGACCGGCGCGACCCCGGTGGCCTCGAGCCGCCTCGGGATCGACACGACGATCGCGGCCGGCGACGACGAGCGCCTGCTGGTCCTCGCCGAGCGCGCCGACCCGCACTGGCACGCCACGCTCGACGGGCGCGCCCTGCGCTCGGTCGACGACGGCTGGCGCCAGGCCTTCCAGGTCGGCGCGAGCGGCGGCCACCTGGTCGTGACGTACGACGCGCCGCAGAAGACTCCGTGGATCGTGCTGCAGGGGCTCGTCCTGCTGGTGACGATCCTGCTGGCGGCGCCCGTGCGGCGCCGAAGGACGGGACGCGCATGAGCAGCACGTGGATGGGCCGCGCCACCCGGGCGGCCTCGGGGATCGCCGTCCTGGCCGTGGTCGGCCTGGTCGTGGCGGGCGGTGGCCGGCTGCCCGACGTCGGGGCCGGCCCGGTCGACGAGGCCGCGCGCGTCGACGTCGCACCGTCGCCGGTGACCCTGACCTGCCCGGCGCCGCTGATCCTGCCGACGGCGCAGGGGGACAAGGCCTTCAACCCGGTGCCGGTGCAGCCGGTCACGTCGGTCGCGGCCGTCGTCGCGTCGTCGGGCGGTGTCACCGTGGCACCCGCGGGCGGCGGCACCGCCCTCGCCACGCTGGCCGCGGGCAGCGCGGCGGCGCAGGTGCCCGGCGTGACGGCACCTCTCACCGTGGCCGCAGGCCCCACCGCCGACGACACCGTGGCGCGGGCCGCGGCTTCGTTCGGGGCGATCGTCACAGCCGGCGACCTGCGTGGCCTGTCCGCCGCGTCGTGCCAGCGCCCGACGACGGACGCATGGCTGGTCGGCGGCGCGACCGACCTGTCGAGCACCGACCAGCTGGTGATCTCCGCGGCGGGTGCCACCCCAGCCGAGGTGGACGTCACCGTGTACGGGCCGTCGGGCAAGGTCGACGTGACCGCCGAGCACTACGTCGTCGCACCGGGTGCGAGCAAGGTCGTCGTGCTCGGAGCGATCGCCGCCGAGCAGCGTCGGGTCGCGGTGCGCGTGCGCGCGACCGGCGGGGCTGTGACCGCCTACGTGCAGGACTCGGCGCTCGACGGTTTCACGCCGCGCGGCACCGACCTCGTCGTCCCCGGCGCAGGGCCCGCCAAGACGCAGGTGATCCCCGGGCTCTCGCTCGTCGCCGCGGACGTCGACAGCCCGCTCGCCGGGGCCGTGCGCCTCCTGGTCACCGGCTCGAAGGCCACGACCGCGCACCTGCGCATCTACGGGCCGTCGGGCGAGGAGGACCTGGGCGGTGCGCAGGACGTCGCGCTCGCCCCCGGGGAGGTGACCGACGTGCCGCTGGGCGGCCTGCCCACCGGCTCCTACACCGCGGTCGTCACCGCCGACCGGGCCATCGTCGCCTCCGGCCTGGCGGCCCGCGCCGGCGCGGCGACGTCCGTCGACCCGAACCCGAGCACCGAGCGCGCCTGGGTCGCGTCGTCCGCCGCGGGGACGAGCGGCGTGGTGGCCGTGCCGGCCGGCACGCGCGGGACGCTCGTCGCGACCGCCGTCGGCTCGTCGGGCACGGCGACCGGCACGCTGCGCGCGATCGGGACCGACGGGCGTGTCCTGTCCGAGCGGCAGGTCAGCGTCCCGGCGGGCAAGACCGGTGCGTGGCTCACGGACGCCCTGGTCGGCACCGGGCCGGTCGCGGCCGGCACGCCCGGGGCGGCGACGCCCGGCGTGCGCGTCGCGGGCGTGGAGCTGGTGCCCGACGACGGGAAGGTGCGGCTCGCATGGGCCCTCGTGGCCGACGTGCCGCGGCCCGACGGCGACCTGCTCTCCGTGCTCAGCCCGGTTCCCGCCGTCGCGGACGAGGCCGCGGTCACGGTACGCCAGGACCCCCGCCTGGCGACCCGCTGACGCTCGAGCCTCAGTGCTCGCCGAACCCCGGGTCGATCTCCTCGGGCGAGCGGCCCAGCGTGTGCGCCACCTGCTCGACGACGACCTCCCGCACCAGGTCCGCCAGGTCCAGCGGGTCCTCGCACCGGGACTCGATGGGCCGGCGGTAGATGACGATGCGCGTGGGCTGGCCTGCGTCGGACGGGAAGCACCGACCCAGCGGCACGCCGCCGTGCTCCCAGGGGGCCGGGTTGGACGGCGGCACGTCCTCGACGGCGAACTCCGTGCCCTTGAGCTGGCGGCCCCAGCGCTGCTCGATCCGCTCGACGGCCTCGAGCACCAGGTCGTCGAACCGCTGCGCGCGGGTGCGGTACGCGGGCATCGACGGGGGCATGAGCGGGCCGCGCGGCCCGCGGCCGCGGCGGTCGCGACGCCGCACCGGGCGGGGCGCGCCGGGCTCGCCGGTCGAGCGGCGATCAGGCACGGGGAGCGTCACCGGGTCATCGTAGTGGGGCTCGTGCGGCGTGGGGACAGCGCCGTGTCGGTGGGCGGGGGTACCTTCTGCGAGTGAGATCCGTCCGGCAGTGCACGCGCACGGCATGCGGCAACGCCGCCGTCGCCACGTTGACCTATGTGTACGCCGACTCGACCGCCGTGCTGGGGCCGCTCGCGCAGAACGCCGAGCCGCACTCGTACGACCTGTGCGTCGAGCACGCGTCGCGGCTGACGGCGCCGCGCGGGTGGGAGGTCGTACGCCTGACGCCCGAGTTCGAACCCGCCGCGCCCAGCCGTGACGACCTGCTGGCGCTGGCCGACGCGGTCAGGGAGGCAGCCCGTCCGCGGGTGCCGGCCCAGCCGGAGCCCGTCGACCTGGGCGAGGCGCCGCGGCGCGGGCACCTGCGGGTGCTGCGAGGGGAGGGGTGATGGCGCGTCGTCGAGCCGCCGGGCAGCCGCCCGAGCCGCTGGGGTCGGTGAGCCAGCCGTCGGGGCCGCTGGTCGAGGGGACGGAGGCGTGCGCGAAGTGCGGGGAGACGTCGCTGACCCGCATCCGCATGACGTTGACGGACGGTCGGCCGGCGGTGTTCGTGTCGTGCCCGTCGTGCGAGCAGACCAACTGGTTCGCGTTCGACGGCGGGGGTGTCCCCCTGGACCGCTCCGAGGTCCTCGGCAGCTGACGGTCGGCGGTCCGTGCCACGGCTGCGCACTAGAGTTGCGCAGGTCCCTGGCCAATGCTTCGAGGAGCGAGTCGTGCGCGAGCGTGTGGAGATGTCCGCCGTCGTCGACGACGGTCCCGCGCTGGTCCGTTACGCGGAGTCGCTGCGCTCGCTCGTCGACCTGAGTGCGTCCCGGCCGCTGCGTGTGGTCGTCAGCCCGGGCGCCGGGGCCACCGCAGCCACGGTGCCGGCGGTGCTGGGGACGGCCGGGGGCCTGCCCGCCCTGCCCGTCGAGCTCGTCGTGCTCGCCGCCCGTCCCGGTGCGAGCGACGGGGAGCGCCTCGACGACCTGCGCGCCGTCGTCGTCGAGCACGACGCCGACATGGGCCTGGCGTTCGACGAGGATCCCGAGCGGTGCACCGTGGTCGACGAGCACGGCGATCCCGTCCCCCCGTCGGTCGTCACGGTCCTCGTCGGGCTGCGCGAGGCGGCCCGTGCCCGCGCCGCGGGTCGTGACCTGACCGTCGTGCACGACACGGCGTCCTCCCGTGCGGTGCCGGACCTCCTCGCCGCCGCCGGTGCGCACGTCGTGCAGGCCGCAAGTGTCGAGGACGGGCTCGTCGAGCACGACGCCGCGTTCGCCGCCTCGTCGGACGGACGCTACCTCTTCCGCGACCTGCCCTACGCCGACACCGGGTTGCTCGCGGCCTGCCACGTGCTGGCGGCGCTGGGCGAGCAGGACCACCCGCTGTCGGTCCTCGGCGAGATCTACCGACCGTACGCGCGCACGGAGCTGACCAGCGCGGCGCACCCGTCGACCGACGCCGCGACCGCCCGCGTCGCGGAGGCCTACGTGACCCGGCAGGGTGCGGGGCCCGTCGACGTCGACGAGCGCGACGGGCTGCTCGTCTCCCACTGGGACGACCACCCGCAGTGGTGGTTCCTGCTCCGGGCCGTGAGCGCGCAGGAGGTGCGGCTGGTGGTCGAGGCAGCAGACGACGACATCATGGACAAGGTGCGCGACGACGTGCTCGCGCTCATCGGACAGGAGCAGGCATGACCGACACGACACCCGCGCTCGAGCCCTGGGCCCGCGAGCTGCTGCGCTGCCCCGTCACCGGGGCGACCCTGGTGGACGGCACCGACGCCGACGGCGCGCCCGTCCTGATCTCCACCCACCCCACCGACTCGCGGACCTACCCGGTGCGCGACGGCATCCCGATCCTCCTGGTCGACGAAGGCACGCCCACGCAGCCCTGAGAGGGATCACGTCGAGCGGGCCGTCCTGCCGCTACGCTCGCGGCGGCAGGGGACAGCGACGACGACGGGGGAACCGATGGCGCACGACGGTGGCAGCAAGGCGATCGTGGCGGCGCTGGGCGCCAACCTCGGGATCGCCGTCACCAAGTTCGTCGCGTACCTGCTGACGAGCTCGAGCTCGATGCTCGCCGAGTCGGTCCACTCGCTGGCCGACTCCGGCAACCAGGTGCTGCTGCTGATCGGCGGCCGCCGGGCCCGCAAGGCCGCCGACGACGAGCACCCGTTCGGCTACGGCCGTGAGCGGTACGTGTTCGCCTTCATCGTCTCGATCGTGCTGTTCAGCCTGGGCGGCCTGTTCGCGCTGTACGAGGCGTGGCACAAGTGGCACGACCCGCACCCCATCGAGTCGTGGAAGTGGGTGCCGGTGGTGGTGCTCGTCGCCGCGATCGCGATGGAGGGGTACTCGTTCCGCACCGCGATCCACGAGTCCAACCAGACGCGCGGCAAGCAGTCGTGGGTCTCGTTCGTCCGCACCGCCAAGGCCCCCGAGCTGCCCGTCGTGCTGCTCGAGGACTTCGGCGCCCTCATCGGCCTCGTGCTGGCGCTCGGTGGCGTCGGGCTGACGCTCGCGACGGAGGACGGCCGTTGGGATGCCGTCGGGACCGCGGGGATCGGCGTGCTGCTCGTCGCGATCGCGATCGTGCTCGCGCTGGAGACCAAGTCGCTGCTGCTCGGGGAGTCGGCCGGGAAGCAGGACGTGGCCGCGATCCGCAGCGCGCTGGTCGGCGACGGCGTGTCGTCGGTCATCCATCTGCGCACCATGCACCTGGGGCCGGACGAGCTGCTGGTCGGCGCCAAGATCGAGGTCCCCGCCGCGACGACGGCCGCCGAGGTGGCCGCCGCGATCGACGCCGCCGAGCAGCGGGTGCGGACCGCTGTCCCCATCGCGCGCGTGATCTACCTGGAGCCGGACCTGCGCCGCTGACGTGCGGCCCGCCGGTCAGTCGACCGGGTCGGGGATGCCCAACGGGAGCCGGTGCATCGCGCGGGCGTCGTCGGCGTCCCGGACCGCCGCACGAGCCAGCGCCTCCACCTCGCGCCGGCGCCGCTCCGCGAGCACCGCGGCCAGGAAGTCCTCCGGATGTGTCCACGGCGGAGGCCCGGGCTGCACGTAGCGGCCGACCTCCGCGGTCAGCCGGGTGCCGAGGTCCACGCGCGACGCCGGGTGCAGCCGCGCGGCGCGGTGCAGGAACTGCCGCACGGTGAGGGCCAGGCCGTCGGGCAGGCGGGCGACGTCGGCCTGACGCGCCCACGCGGCCAGGTGCGGCGGGGGCTCGATCAGTGCGCGCGTCTTCGCGGCCCCGCGCACACGCACCGCGTACGTGCCGGCCAGGATGTCGCCGACGCGCTTGCCCTGGGGGTGCACCATCGAGCAGATCAGCGCGACCATGCCGAACGTGATCCACAGCTCGACGATGCCCGTCAGGCCGCGCACCAGCGCCTGACGGAAGACGATCGGCCCACCGTCGTCGCGCACGATGCGGATCCCGACCACGAGCTTGCCGACCGACCGGCCACGCGTGAGCGTGTCGACGGTGACGGGCAGCACCAGCATGATCGTCACGAGGAACAGGATCGTCGTCACGTTGACCACGGCCTCGGTGGGTGCGTTCGCGACGACGCTCGTCGAGACGATCGTCAGGAGCAGGACGACCGCCCCCAGCACGAGCAGGTCGAGCAGGGCGGCGAGCAGCCGGGACGCGGCGGACGCGGCCTGCGAGTCGATCAGGACGCCTTCGCCCGTGACGATCCCGTCCACCACACCTCCGAGGTCCGCACCGTCGACGGGGCGACCGCCCCCGACCTGGGAAGACTAGCCGCACGAGGGGCGCCGTGGATGGCAGGCTGTGCGTCATGGACCTCGACGCCTACCAGCAGGTGCACGGACCGGCGTGGCAGCGCCTCGACGCGCTGGCCAAGCAGCGCCGTCGCACGGGCGCCGAGGCCGACGAGCTGGTGCGGCTCTACCAGGCCACCGCGACCGACCTCTCGGTCATCCGCTCGGCCGCCCCGGACCCCGAGCTGGTGACCCGGCTGTCGCAGACCGTGGCGCGCGCCCGGTCGGCCATCGCAGGGGCCCACGAGCCCAGCTGGCGCGACGTCACGCGGTTCGTGGCCGTCACGTTGCCTGTGGCGATGTACCGCATCCGGTGGTGGACGCTGGGCGTCACGGTCGCGTCCGTGCTGCTGGCGGTGGTCTCGGGCGTGTGGGTCGCGACGCACCCGGACGTCCTGTCGCTGATGGGGACGCCCACCGAGCGGCAGGAGTACGTCGAGCACGCGTTCCGGGAGTACTACGACCCGGGCGCCGGGTTCGCCGCGACCGTGTGGACCCACAACGCGTTCCTGACGGCCGTCTGCATCGCGACGGGCATCACCGGGATCGGACCCGTCTACTTCCTGGTCGGCAACGCCATCAACGTCGGCGCCGCGGGTGCGCTCATGGCCTCGGCGGGCGAGCTGGACATCTTCCTGCAGCTCATCGCCCCGCACGGGATGCTCGAGCTCACGGCGGTGTTCGTCGCCGGCGCGGCCGGGCTGCGGATCTTCTGGACGTGGATCGACCCGGGCCCGCGCACGCGGTCGAACGCCCTGGCCCAGGAGGCGCGGTCGCTGTTCACGGTCGCGATCGGGCTGGTCGGGGTCCTCGCCGTGTCGGGAGCGATCGAGGGTTTCGTCACCGGGTCCTCGCTGGCGTGGTGGCTCAAGATCGTCATCGGCGCCGTCGCGCTCGCCGCGTTCTGGACCTACGTGATCGTGCTGGGGCGCCGGGCGCAGGCCGCGGGGGAGACGGGCGACCTGGACGACGACCGTGCCGGCTACTCCCTGGCGACCGTCGGCTGAGCCCCTGCGTCGATCCTCAGGCGAGCACCACGTCGTGCTCGTCGGCGTCGTCCGCGACGAACCGGACCACCGCGTCGGCCTCCGCGAGCACCTCGTCGCGGGCCTCGCGTCCGAGCGGGTCGAAGCACTGCACGACGATCGTCGCCCGCAGCGGGCCACCGCGCCGTGCGCGTCCGCGCTCGATGCGCCACGTGCCGCCCACGCGACCGTCGCGCAGGAACGTGCCGGGCAGCACGCCGTTCGGGGAGCCGAGCGCTGCGCGCCGGACGTCGTCCGCGATGAGGCGCGTGCGGTCGGCGTGGCCGAGCAGGACGTTGTCGTAGTCGGGCAGGAACCGGACGGGCGCGGGCGCGTCGCCCGGTGGACGGGGGCCGTCGGGGACGTCGAGCAGCACGCGGGGCCGGACCTTGCCCGGAGACGGTGCGCCGACGAGCCGCACGACGCGGTCGCCCAGCCGATCGACGACCGCCTTGAGACCCGTCAGCCCGGACCACGACTGCAGGTCCGCGACCGTCGCCGGCCCGAAGGCGGCGAGGTAGCGCAGCGCGAGCGCCTCGAGCGCCTCGTCGTACGCATCGGGCGACAGGTCGGGCTCGGGTTCGCCGAACCACGACCACGCCGTCGTCCACGTCGTCGCGCCCGAGCGCCCCCAGACGCCGCGCGGCGGCACCTGGACCAGCGGCAGCGTGCCACGCGCGACGTACGACAACGTGGTGGGTGCGACGTCCGGCCACCTCCGCGCGAGCAGCGCGCCCAGGTCGGTGGTGACGCGTGGGCTGTCCTCGACCAGCGCGCGGGCCGCCGCCGTCACGGCGGGGACGTCGAGGGTGCGCACCGCCGCGGCGTGCTGGGCGTTGACGCGCAGGTCACGTTCGTAGAGCGGGGCCGTCAGCTCGGGCAGCAGCACGGCGTCGGCGGCGGTGACCAGGTGGATGGTGCCGCGCATGACGGCGATGCGGGCGGCGCTGCGGTCGACGAGCGCATCGCCCACCTGCTCGTGCCGGAAGCCCTCGACTCGGCTGAACAGACCCAGGTACGGCGACCACGCGTTCTGCGCCTGCAGACCGACGAGGTGGTGCACGACGTCGAGCGCGGGTGCGTCGGTCCGTGTCAGCAGGTGCTGGCGCGCGAGCAGCGCCCGGGACAGCTCAGCGGAGGTCAGCACGTCGTCGGCCACGCGAGCACGGTACGCCGCCCCACCGACACCGACGACGACCCGCCCTTCGACACGAACGGGCCCGCCGACCGCCGCCAACCCCGCCGACCGCCGCAGGCCCCGCCCCACAGGTGAATCAGTCGGCCGCAGCTGATTCAGTCGGTTGCGCTCGACTGATTCACGCCGAAGCCGACTGACTCATGCGGGGGAGAGAGAGCCGCGGAGCAGGGCTGGTGGGCGGCGTGGATGGCGGGACGCGAGCGAGGGGGCTCGGCGGGACGCTCAGAGGCGGCCGGCCGCCTTCAGGGCCAGGTACGTGTCGGCGAGGCGCGGCGCCAGCTCGTCGGGCAGCGCCTCCACCACCTCGACGCCGCGCTGGCGCAGCCGCACGCCGACGGCGGCCCGGTCCAGCTCCGTCCGTTCGGCGGCGGCCGCATCGAACACCGCGCTGACGTCCTCGCGTCCGCGTGCGAGCGCGGCGACCTCCGGGTCGGCCACCGACGCGAGCACCACCTGGTGACGGTCGGCGAGCTGCCCGACGACGGGCAGCAGCCCCTGCTCGACCGCGGCGGGGTCCAGCGCGGTGAGCAGCACGACGAGCGCGCGCTGGCTCAGGCGGCGCCGCACCTGCGCGACGACGCCGGCCCAGTCGGTCTCCAGCAGGTCGGGCTGCGCGTTCGCGAGCGCGTCGGCCATCGCCGACATGACCTGAGCGCCCGAGGTCCCGGCGACGCGCGCCCGCACGCGCCGGTCGTACGCGAGGAGCTCGACCCGGTCACCCGCGCGCGTGGTCAGGGCGGTGAGCAGCAGCGCCGCCTCGATGGAGGCGTCGATGCGCGGGGCGTCGAACACGCGCACCGCGCTCGTACGTCCCGTGTCCAGCACGATCAGCACGCGGCGGTCGCGCTCCGGGCGCCACGTCCGCACGACGACGTCGGCGCGACGGGCCGATGCGCGCCAGTCGATCGAGCGCACGTCGTCGCCGATCACGTACTCGCGCAGCGAGTCGAACTCCGTGCCCGCGCCGCGCACCTGCACGGCGGCGCGCCCGTCCAGCTCGCGCAGCCGGGCCAGGCGGCTGGGCAGGTGGCGGCGCGACGCGAACTCCGGCAGCACCCGCAGGCGGCCGGGCACCTCCAGCGACGCCTGCCGGGCGGCGACGCCGAGCGGACCGACGCTGCGGATCGTGACACGATCGGCGTGCGCGTCGCCGCGGCGCGTGGGCACGAGCGTGGTGCGCACCAGCGTGCCGTCCCCGTCGGGCAGGTCCACGCGGTGCCTGGGGTCGACGGCTCCCGTCGACGGCGCCCACGCGTCCCGCACGAGCGCCCGCAGCCGGCGTCCGGAGACGTTCCGGAGCGCGAGTGTGCTCACGGCGGGTTCCGTCAGCCGGACCGCCGACGGCAGGCGGCGGGACACCTCGACGCGGCGCGGGGACGCGGCCAGGGCCGCGTCGAGCACGCACACGACGAGCACGACGAGCGCCCAGAGCAGCACCGTGCCGGTGGCCGGGACGACCGCCACCGCGACGATGCCGAGCGCGGCCAGGACCGCCGCGCGCCAGGTCAGGGCCATGGGTCAGCGGGGGACCGGGACGGACGCCAGCACCGTGTCGAGCACGGACTCGGTGGTCACGCCCTCCAGCTCGGCCTCGGCCCGCAGCTGCACGCGGTGGCGCAGCGTCGGGTGCGCGAGCGCCTTGACGTCGTCGGGCGTGACGTACCCGCGACCCGACAGCCACGCCCAGGCGCGCGACGTCGCGAGCAGCGCGGTGGCGCCACGCGGGGAGACGCCCAGCGCGAGCGACGGCGAGCGGCGTGTGGCCCGGCACACGTCGACCGTGTACGCGAGCACCTCACGCGAGACCTGCACGCGGGCGACCTCGGCGCGGGCGCGGGCGAGCACGTCGGCGTCGGCCACGGCACGCACACCGGCCGCCCCCAGGTCGCGCGGGTCGAAGCCTGCCGCGTGCCGGGCCAGCACCTCGACCTCGTCCTCCCGTTCCGGCAGGGGGAGCGTGAGCTTGAGCAGGAACCGGTCCAGCTGTGCCTCGGGGAGCTGGTACGTGCCCTCGTACTCGACCGGGTTCTGCGTCGCGATGACCAGGAACGGGTCGGGCAGCGGGCGCGGCGTGCCGTCGACCGAGACCTGGCGCTCCTCCATGGCCTCCAGGAGGGAGGCCTGCGTCTTGGGGGGTGTGCGGTTGATCTCGTCGGCCAGGAGCAGGTTGGTGAAGACGGGGCCGGGGCGGAACGAGAACTCCGCGGTCCTTGCGTCGTACACCAGCGAGCCCGTGACGTCGCCGGGCATGAGGTCGGGCGTGAACTGCACGCGCTTGGTGTCGAGCTGCAGCGAGGCGGACAGCGTCCGGACCAGCAGCGTCTTGGCGACGCCCGGCACACCCTCCAGGAGCACGTGACCGCGGCACAGCAACGCGATGATCAGGCCCGTCACCGCGGCGTCCTGCCCGACGACCGCCTTGCCGACCTCGGTGCGGACGCCGGCCAGCGCCTGACGCAGCTGCGGCGAGGGTGCAGACGGCGCGGCCGGCGCAGACGGCGCGGCCGGCTCGGGCGCCTTCGACAGCTCGGGCGGCGCGACCGGCGCGACGTGCTCGTCCGGTCGCTGCGGCTGCTGCGGCGCGGCGTCGTGCGGAACCGCGTTCTCGGTGGGCTCGCTCACGGGCGGTGGACCTCGCTCTCGATGTCGTCCAGGTCCCGCGCCAGGGCTGCCAGCGCGGAGTCGTCGGTGGGTGGTGGGCCGTAGAAGAGCTGGGCGACCACGTCGGTCGGGCGGCCGGTGGCGTGCGCGACGGCGTCGATGAGCTCGCTCGCGGGTGCGGACAGGGGGAGCCCGAGCCTGCGCGCGCAGCGTGCGGCCGCGCCTGCGCGCAGGGCCGCGGCGGCGTGCCCGTAGGAACGACCGCGACGGTAGAGGCGCCCACGGCCGCGGGTCGTCTCGGCGGAGCGCACGACGACGGGCAGGGGCTCGGTCACGATGCGCCCCAGGCGCCGGCCGCGCACCACGGCGATCACGACGACGACGAGGCACAGCTCGAGCGCCAGCGCGCCGGTCCACGGCGGCACCAGGTCGCCCAGGCCCGGCCCCGCGGCCTCGGACTCGCCGCCGTCGTCGTCGAACGACGGCAGGTACCAGATCAGGTGGTCGTGGCGGCCCAGCACGCGCAGCGCGAGCGCGGCGTTGCCGGCGTCGGCCAGCCGGGCGTTGGTGAGGATCCCGGAGTCGGCCAGGACGTCGATCCGGTGGTCGCCCGACGTGGTCGTCGCGTAGGCGCCCTGGTCCCGGGGATCACCGGGCGCGCGGAAGCAGACGACGGCGTCGCCCCCGGTCGGGGCCTGGACCCGGTGCGCCGACGTGACGCTTCCTGCGGCCACCGCGTCCGGGTCGTCGCAGTCCGCGGCCAGCTCGGGCAGGTCGTCGGCGGAGGCGACCGCGTACGTCGTCTCGACGCCTGCCAGCAGCGAGGCCGCCCACGACGATCCGGCGAGCACCAGGTCGGCGCCCGTCCCGTCGAGCGACTCGAGCTGCGACTCGTCCCAGATCTGCTGGTCGGACGCGAGCAGGATCGTCGTGCCCGGCCCGGCGGCGGCCACGACGTCGGCGTTGCGCCTCAGGAACGTGACCTCGACCCCCTGACGTCCCAGGATCTGCGCGAGCGCGCGCGCCCCCTGGGGCGAGGTGCTGTCGGGAGCGAGGGGCAGCGACGTCGTGCGCGGGGTGGGCAGGGCGGCGAGCGCGCCGACGACGGCCATGAGGGCCAGCACGGCGAGAGGCCAGCGCCAGCGACGCCACCGCGACCCCGCACGCGAGCGGGCGGAGGTGCCGTCGCCCAGCACGGGTCCCGGTTGCCAGGGGGTGGCCGGCCCAGGTCGTGCCTGCTCGGGTCCCACCTCGGTCGGCGCGCTCACACGGTCACCGCGGCCGCCTGCTCGCGCACCGGTCGGGTGGCCTGGGCGCGGACGTCGAGGTCGTGCACGCGGCGCTCATCGTCGGGTGTGGCGGCGCGACCGCCGTACGCGACGTCGTCGAACACCGTGCTGGCGGTGACCAGGTCCCCGGCGAGCTCGGGCAGGCGCTTCCCGGCATCCCGGGCGGCCTCGTCCGCGGTGCGCGCGGCGCGCTCGTCGACGACGAGCCGTTCCTCGAGACCCCGCACCAGGGCGCGGAAGCGTTCGACGACGGCGAGCGAGAAGTCGCCGGCGCGCACGGCCGCATCGGCCGCGGCCCGCAGCTCGGCGGCCGTCCGGACGTCGTCGTGCGCCCGGACCGCGCCCGCGGTGGCGACCCGGCGCGAACGACGCACGGGACCGGCCACCCAGAAGGCGATCAGGACGACGACCGCCAGGACGCCGACGATCACGAGGGCGGCCTGCGCACCGGAGAGCCCGAGGTGCGTGCCGACCCCGTCGAACTGCCGGGTGACCCACTCGATGAGGCGGCTCAGCAGCGACTCCTGGTGGTGGTACTCGGGACGCGCCAGCTCCTCGAGCGCCCACCGGCGTGCGGTGGGTGCGTCGGGGGTGACGGGCACGTCGGCCGGTGCGAACCTCACGCGGCCGTCACCGGGTCGGGTCCGACGCGCGGGCCAGCTCGACGTCGAGCCCCTCGCGGCGCATCCGCACGTCGATGTACAGCAGGGCGACCACGGCAGCCAGGAACGCGGTGCTCAGCGTCATCGCGATCACCTCGGCGACACCCGAGACGAGGATCGAGCCGAACGACTCCATCAGGGGGTCGTCGAACACGAACGCCGAGATCAGCGCGGCAGGCGTCACGACGAACTGGGTCACGATCGAGGCCAGGATGCTCACCAGCAGGTAGATGCCGAGCAGGCGCCAGAAGCTCTTGTAGGTCAGGCGCCAGGCACGGGCCACGGTGGGCCGCAGCGGCTTGCCCTCGAGCATGATGGCCGGGGGGACCAGGAGCGTGCGGACACCGAACCAGATGCCGACGACGACCAGTACGGCGCCGCCCAGCAGGCCCAGCGCCACCGCCGCGCCGACCTGGTCGTTGGCCGCGAGCGCGACGACCGGGACGGCGACGAGCGCGACGGCGAGCACCGCCGCGACGGCGACGGCCGCCGTGAAACCGACGACCGACCAGATCTTGCGGTTGCGCAGCACGGCCGAGGCGGCGACCTTCTGGCCCAGCACCGAGCGGCTGACGGACACGATGAGCCAGCCGGTCAGGACGGTCGTCGCGAGCGACGTGATGGGAAGGGCGATGAAGTTCGCCAGCGTCGAGCCGAACGTCGAGGACAGGTCCTCGCTGTACGTGCTCGACGAGGTCGCGTCGAGGAAGTCGTCCGTCAGGATGCCGCCCAGGTACCACGTGATCACGGACTGGATCGCGACGGCGACGGTGGCGACGAGCGCGGAGAGGCCGAACATGACGCGCGGGTTGGCGCGGATCGCCTTGAAGGCGCCGTCGAGGATCTCGCCGAGCCCGAGCGGGCGCAGGGGGATGATGCCGGGCTGCAGCGTGGGCGGGCGCCAGCCTCCGGGCGGGGGAGCGCTCGCCCACCCGGGCTGGCCCGACCAGGCCTGGGGCGAGCTCCACCCCTGAGGCGTGGGCGGGTAGGGCGGGGCGACCGGTGGTCCGGACGGCGCCTGCGGCGTGGCAGCCGGGGTCGAGCCCGGGTCCGTCCACGACGCGGGCGGCGGCGCGGCGGAACCCGGTGCCGTCCAGGTGGGCGGTGGGGTGTCGTCGTGCGGGCTCGACATGCTCGCGCGGCTCCTCGTCGTCGTCGGACCTCCCGCGCACGCCGGTGCGGCGTCGGGCGAGTGCCATCGTGCCACGCGACCTGCCGCAACGGGTCGAACCGGGTGATCTGTGCACGAGAACAGCCGCCTGGCCCCGACTCGCAGGCCGCGATGCGATGATGTCGGCCATGAGGGGACGAGTCCTGGTGGTCGACGACGACACCGCCCTGGCCGAGATGATCGGCATCGTGCTGCGCTCGGAGGGTTTCGAGCCGGTGTTCTGCGAGGACGGTGACGAGGCGCTCGGCGTCTTCCGTGCCACGCAGCCCGACCTGGTGCTGCTGGACCTGATGCTGCCCGGCAAGGACGGCAACGAGGTGTGCCGCCAGATCCGCGGCGAGTCGGGCGTGCCCATCGTCATGCTCACCGCCAAGAGCGACACGGTCGACGTCGTCCTCGGCCTGGAGTCCGGCGCCGACGACTACATCTCCAAGCCGTTCAAGCCCAAGGAGCTCGTCGCCCGCGTACGCGCCCGGCTGCGCCGCAGCGACGAGCCCGCTCCCGAGCACCTGACGATCGGCGACGTCAGCATCGACGTGCCCGGCCACCGCGTGGAGCGGGCCGGACGGCCGGTCTCCCTGACGCCGCTCGAGTTCGACCTGCTCGTCGCCCTGGCGCGCAAACCGTGGCAGGTGTTCACGCGCGAGACGCTGCTCGAGAAGGTGTGGGGCTACCGGCACGCCGCCGACACGCGGCTGGTCAACGTCCACGTCCAGCGTCTGCGCTCGAAGATCGAGAACGACCCGGAGCAGCCCGAGATCGTCGTGACGGTCCGCGGCGTCGGGTACAAGGCGGGCGTGACGCCGACGTGATGCGCGTGGCCGGGACGTGGCGCCTGCTGCGGGCCCGCGCGGGCCGGCGGGTGCGGTCGTGGATCCACGCGTGGCGCTCGTCGCTGCAGACCCGCGTCCTGACGACCACGACGGCCATCGGACTCATCATGCTGCTGCTCGTCGGCACCTACGTCGGCACCCGCATGCGCGACAGCCTCTTCGAAGGACGCCTCGAGCAGGTGCTCGAGGAGAGCGCACGCAGCACACAGCAGGCGCAGGCGACGTTCGACTCGTCTCCCGCGAACACCGGCGTGGAGGTCCTCGGCCTGCTCACGGACGTCGCGAAGGCACAGGCGGCGGGTGGCTCCGGGGAGCGCGAGGTGTTCCTGCTGCGGGCGCCCGGGCAGAGCTCCCCGTTGTCGATCAACTCGGCCGCCTCGGACGCGAGCCTTGTCGAGGCCGTCGTGACACCCGAGATGCAGCTCCAGACCGCGCGCGGCGGTCAGCACTGGCAGTCCGTCGGCTGGCCCGTCGCGGACGGCGAGGAACCCGCCGTCATCGTCGGGCAGGACGTCACCGTGCCCGTCGTCGGGACCTTCCAGCTCTTCTTCCTCTACAGCCTGCAGGCCGAGCAGGACCGGCTCGACTTCCTGCAGAGGACGCTCGCGCTCGCGGCCGTCGCGATGGTGCTGCTGCTGGGGGTCATGACCTGGGTCGTGACGCGCCAGGCCGTGCGGCCCGTGCGGCGCGCCGCGCAGGTGGCCGAGCGGCTCGCGGACGGCCACCTGTCGGAGCGGATGCCCGTGCGGGGGCAGGACGAGATGGCGACGCTGGCCCGCTCGTTCAACGAGATGGCGGCGGGGCTCCAGGACCAGATCAGCCGCATGGAGGAGCTCTCCACGATGCAGCGCCGGTTCGTCTCCGACGTCTCGCACGAGCTGCGCACCCCGTTGACGACGATCCGGATGGCCGGCGAGGTCATCCATGCCTCGCGCGACGACTTCGATCCCGCCGTCCGCCGCTCCTCGGAGCTCCTGCAGACGCAGCTCGACCGCTTCGAGGACCTGCTCGCCGACCTGCTGGAGATCAGCCGGTTCGACGCCGGCGCGGCGGTGCTGGACGCCGAGGGACGGGACGTGCGCGACGTCGTCGTCGCCGCCGCCGACCACGCGTTCCCGCTCGCCGAGCGGCGCGGGACGTGGCTGCGCGTCGACCTGCCCGAGCGCAAGGCCGCCGCCGACATCGACCCCCGCCGCGTCGAGCGGATCCTGCGCAACCTGCTGGTCAACGCGATCGAGCACGCGGAGGGCAGCGCCGTGGAGGTCACGGTGGCGGCCGACGAGTACGCGGTCGCGGTCACGGTCCGCGACCACGGCGTCGGCATGACGAAGGTCGAGGCGACCCACGTGTTCGACCGCTTCTGGCGTGCCGACCCCGCGCGGGCCCGGACCACCGGTGGAACGGGGCTGGGCCTGGCGATCTCGCTCGAGGACGCCCACCTGCACGGTGGGTGGCTGGAGGCGTGGGGCAGGCCCGGGCTCGGTGCCTCCTTCCGTCTGACCCTGCCGCGGCGCGCGGGCATCCGGCTGACGAGCTCGCCACTTCCTCTGGTGCCGGCCGACACCAGCACGGCACAGGTGCTGGCGCCCGTCGTCCGAGCGAGCACCGACCCCGCGTCGCTGCCCGAGCTGGCCGACGAGAACGCGCACGAGCTCCAGCACGAGCGCAGCGGTGACGCCGCACCCGCGAGCGACGACGCCCGCCAGGAGGCCCGATGATCCGCCGGCTGCGCCTCGCGACCCTGCTGGCCCTCGTCGCCGTCCTCGGGGCGTGCACGGCGCTGCCCACGTCGGGCCCGGTCGTCAAGAGCGACGTCACGGTCGGCGACGTCGGCGGCATCGACCAGCTCCCCGAGGGGCCGCAGCCCGGGGCCAGCCCCACCGACATCGTCGAGAGCTTCCTGCTGGCCGGCTCCTTCGGCTTCCAGGGCAACTTCGTCACCGCGCGCGAGTTCCTGGCCGGCGACGCCCGCCAGACGTGGAAGCCGCTGGACGGTGTGGTGGTCGCGGGTCAGTACACCTTCACCCAGACGTCCAAGACACAGGTCTCCGTGGACGTCCCGGTGCTCGGGCGCGTCGACGGCGACGGCCGCTACACCGAGGCGCCGCCGGACTCGCGCGAGTCCGTGAACTACGACCTGGTCCGCAACGACGCCGGCGAGTGGCGGATCTCCGGCCTGCCCGACGGCCTGATCCTGACGCAGGGCGGGTTCAGCACCCAGTTCCGCAGCACCAGCGTCTACTTCGCCTCGGCGGACCAGAAGTTCCTGGTCCCCGAGACGCGCTGGTTCCCGATCCCGGTCAACCAGCTCCCCACGCACGTCGTGAAGGCCCTGCTCGCGGGCCCCTCGCCGTGGCTGCGGGACGCCGTCACCACCGCGGTGCCCGACGGTGTGACCCTGAACCCCGAGGTCGTGGTGGTCGACGACAGCGGCGTCGCCCACGTGAACCTCGGCCCGACGCAGACCGTCCTGGCGGCGGACGGCGGACTGCTCGTCGCTCAGATCGAGGCGAGCCTGCTCACGCTGCCCGGGGTGGGTTCGGTGCAGGTCAGCAGCGGCGGCGTGATCCTCGACAGCCCCGACAAGCTCGAGCAGGGCAACGCGCCCTCCGGGACCATCGAGTTCCTGCAGGCGGACCGCCTGGTCTCGCTCACGGCCAACACGGTCACCCCCGTGTCGGGCGTCGGCTCGCTCGATGGCCTGGGTCTGCGCTGGCCCGCGCGCGACGAGTCCGGCTCCGTGCGCGTCGGGATCTCGCACGGGTCGTCGCTCGTCACGCTGCCCGTCGACGGCAAGGCGTCGACCACCGTGCTCGAGGGCAAGGACCTCGTGGCGCCGTCGGTCGACCGCTTCGGCTGGGCGTGGACGGCGACGTCCGACGGGCTCGTGGCCGGCCGCGCGGGCGCCAAGCCCGTCCAGATCGTCGCGCCGTTCCTGGACGGCCGGACCGTGCGTGCGGTGCGCGTGGCGCGCGACGGGACCCGCATCGCGGTGGTCTCCGAGGGGCAGGACGGGTCGACGGTCGTGGTCGGGTCGGTGGTCCGCGACGCGAAGGGCGCGCCGCAGCAGATCGGCGACGTGATCCAGGCGGGGGCCGCGGTCACCGACGTGACGACGGTGGTGTGGAGCGACGAGTCCACGCTCGCGGTCATCGGGAAGCGGTCGGGCACCCAGTCCGTGCAGACGGTGCCGGTGTCCGGTCCGTCGGCCGCGCTCCCTGCCGTGACGGACCTCGACGGGCTCGCCGGCGGCCCCACGCTCTACGTGACGACCACCGGCACCACGGGCGTCCTGCAGCGGTACGTGGGCTTCGCCTGGACGTCGGTGCCGGGCGTGACCGAGGCGCTCGACCCGTCCTACCCCGGCTGACGGTCCGTCCACAGATCGCACGCGGCGCCCCCACGGGTCCGCAGCACGCGCCAGGCTGAGCGGATGGACGTCCGGTCATGGGGTCACGCGCTCGTCGGCCTGGTGCTGCCGCTGCAGTGCGCGGGGTGCGGGCTGGACGACGTCGGCTGGTGCGCGGGCTGCCGACGGCCGTTCGAGGCGGGACCACGTCGGTGCGAGCAGCGCGCGGGGCGGCTGGACCTGCTCGACGGCCGTGCGCCCCTGCCCGTCTGGGCGCTCGCTGACTGCGTGGGGTCGGCCCGCGAGACGGTCGTCGCGTGGAAGGACCGAGGACGCTACGACCTCACGCCGCTCCTGGCCGGGGTGGCGCGGGTTGCCGCCGCGCGCGGCGGCGACGCGTGGCTCCCGGCCGGCGCGCCCGTCCTCGTCGTCCCGGCACCGTCGACCGCGGCGGCCCGACGACGACGTGGAGGCAACCTGGTCGACGCGCTCGCGCGGGCCGTCGCCGACGGGTTGAGCGCCGGCGGACGTCCGGCGCGGCCCGCCCCGGTCCTGACGCGTCGCGGCGTCGACCAGGCGGGGCTCGGTGCGCGTGCCCGGGGCACCAACCTCGCGGGTCGCGTCCGGGTCCGCGGAGACGGTCGTGACCTGCGTGGACGCGACGTCCTGGTCGTCGACGACGTGCTGACGACGGGGGCCACGATCGCCGCGTGCCGGGTCGCGCTCGAGGCATCGGGCGCGCGGGTCGTCGGTGCGTTCACCCTCGCGTCCACGCCGCCGCCGGGAGCGGCCGCACGCCCAGCAGATCCACAGGTCCCCACGCGCTCCGAGGATTGGTGGTCGGGCCCGGTTCGGGGCTAGCGTGGGACTCCGAGCCGACGGCATCGCGGCGAGCGACCTCCGGGTCTGCTCGGACGGGTGCCAGAGGAGGTGATGCCGCCACTGCGCCCCGAGCGGGGCGACGAACGCATGACGCCGTGGCGGGTCCAGGCCCGCCCTCACCTCCCAGGAGGCTCACATGGAGATTGTGGTTGCCGGTCGGCACACCGAGGTACTTCCCAAGTACCGCGCCCACGCGGAGCAGAAGCTCGCGAAGGTGGAACAGCTGGCCCCCCGCGCGCAGCGGATCGACGTCGTCGTCTCGCACGAGACGAACCCTCGTCAGGCCGACAGCTCGGAGAAGGTCGAGCTGACCGTCATCGACAAGGGACCCGTGATCCGCGCCGAGGCGTGCGCCGACGACCGGTACGCCGCGCTCGACCTCGCGCTCGCGAAGCTGCTCGAGCGGCTGCGTCGCACGCGGGACCGCCGCAAGGACCATCGCAACCACACTCCGCTGACGCCCGTCGACGTCCGACCCCCCGAGCCCGCCCAGGCCGAGCCCGAGCCGGCAGCGGACGCGGACGGCGTCGTGGAGCACACGCTCGGCGACTCGCCCGTCCTGATCCGCGAGAAGCTGCACGAGGCGCAGCCCATGACGATCGACGACGCGCTCTACGAGATGGAGCTCGTCGGGCACGACTTCTACCTGTTCGTCGACGCCGAGACCGCGCAGCCGGCCGTGGCGTACCGGCGTCGTGGCTGGAGCTACGGCGTCATCAAGCTCGACACGCCCGTCGGCGTGGCGGCGCCCGCCGCGACCTGACGCCGAGCGCCTCGGCCCCCTGACGAGGCCCCTGGGGCCGGCCGCGACGCCCGGGTCCGCATCCGCGGTCCCGGGCGTCGCGCCGTCCGGTGGCGTGCCGCTGGCCGGTCGTGTCGGTGGTGGTGGGCAGGATGGCCTGATGGTCAGGGTGCAGGAGCCGCGCGAGCGGTGGTCGTTGTCGCAGGCTCGTCGCATCGCGCTGCGCGCGCAGGGGCTCGCCACGCCCCGGCCGTCCCGCAGCGGCCCGGTGACGATGCGTCACTTCCAGCAGGTGCTGGACCGGACCGGTCTGCTGCAGATCGACTCGGTCAACGTGCTGGCGCGGGCGCACCTCATGCCGGCGTACTCGCGGCTGGGCCCGTACGACACGGGGCTGCTCGATCGCGCCGCCGGCCGTGCGCCGCGGCGGCTCGTGGAGGCGTGGGCGCACGAGGCGTCGTTCGTCCCGCCGCAGACCTTCCACCTGCTGGAGTGGCGACGGCGCGCGGTCGCGTCCGAGGCGTGGGGCTCGATCTCGTCGGTGCCGGGACGCAGCCCGGACGTGCTCGACGAGGTGCGTGCGCTGGTCGCGGAGCACGGCCCGGTCACCGCCGGTCGGGTCCGCGAGCTCATGGAGACCGAGACCGCGCAACGCCCGCCGCAGTGGGGGTGGAACTGGAGCGAGGCCAAGCGTGCGCTCGAGTACCTCTTCTTCGTCGGCGAGGTCACCTCCGCGGGTCGCAACGCGGCGTTCGAGCGGCGCTACGACCTCACGTCGCGCGTGCTGCCCCCGGACGTGCTGGCGGCGCCGGTCCCGGACGACGACGAGGCCGTCCGCTCGCTCGTCGCCATCGCGGCGCGCGCCCACGGGATCGGGACGGTGCGCTGCCTCGCCGACTACTTCCGGATGTCGCAGGAGCGTGTCGCGCCGGCCGTCGCAGAACTCGTCGAGGCCGGCGAGCTGGTCCCGGCCCACGTGGACGGCTGGCCGCGACCGGTCTACCGCCACCGGGACGCGACGGCTCCGCGCCGGGCCACGGGCAGCGCCCTGCTCAGCCCGTTCGACCCTCTCGTCTTCGAGCGCCGCCGGCTGGAGGAGCTGTTCGGCCTGCGCTACCGCATCGAGATCTACGTCCCGGCGGCGCAGCGCGTGTGGGGCTACTACGTGCTGCCGTTCCTGCGGGGGGAGTGGCTCGAGGCGCTCGTCGACCTGAAGGCGGACCGGCGGGCGGGAGTGCTGCGGGTGCACGGCGTGCACCGCGCGCCTGCGCCGGCTCGGTCGGCGCACGCCACGGACGACGAGGTCGTGACAGCGCTCGTCGACGAGCTCGCGCTGATGGCCGGCTGGTTGGGTCTGGACCGGGTGGAGGTCGGCGGACCCGACGGAGCCCTCGTCGGGGACCTCGCCTCCGCGCTCCACCGGGGGTTGCACCGGTCGTGTTCGCCCTGAGCGTGGTCGATGCGTACCCACGGCCTGCAGGCTCGCCTACGATGGTCGGGCCCGGCCGAGCGGCCGGACGTCCATGCCGCCCCGACGCCGCCGGCGCTCGGGGTGTGAAACACGTCGGGAGTCTTGCGTGCCAGCGATCCTCGAGAAGGTCCTTCGTCTCGGCGAGGGCCGGATCCTCAAGAAGCTGTCGGGCATCGCCCAGCAGGTCAACCACCTCGAGGACAGCTTCACGTCGCTGTCCGACACCGAGCTGCGCGAGGAGACGGACCGCTTCAAGGCCCGTCTGGCGGACGGCGAGACGCTCGACGACATCCTCGCCGAGGCTTTCGCGACCGTGCGCGAGGCGGCGCGCCGGACCCTGGGTCAGCGGCACTTCGACGTGCAGCTCATGGGTGGCGCAGCGCTGCACCTCGGCAACATCGCGGAGATGAAGACCGGTGAGGGCAAGACGCTCGTCGCCACGTCCCCGGCCTACCTCAACGCGCTGACGGGCAAGGGCGTCCACGTCGTCACCGTCAACGACTACCTGGCGAGCTACCAGGCCGAGCTCATGGGTCGCGTGTACCGGTTCCTGGGCCTGACCAGCGGCGTCATCCTGTCCAACCAGACGCCCGCCGAGCGCCGCGAGCAGTACGCCGCGGACATCACGTACGGGACCAACAACGAGTTCGGGTTCGACTACCTGCGCGACAACATGGCGTGGAGCACCGACGAGCTCGTGCAGCGCGGCCACAACTTCGCGATCGTCGACGAGGTCGACTCGATCCTCATCGACGAGGCCCGCACCCCGCTGATCATCTCCGGCCCCGCATCGGGTGACGCCAACCGGTGGTACGCCGAGTTCGCCAAGGTGGCCCGCCGCCTGCGGGCCGAGACCGACTACGAGGTCGACGAGAAGAAGCGCACGGTCGGCGTGCTCGAGCCCGGCATCGAGCGGGTCGAGGACTACCTGGGCATCGACAACCTCTACGAGTCGCTCAACACGCCGCTGATCGGGTTCCTCAACAACGCGATCAAGGCGCAGGAGCTGTTCAAGCGCGACAAGGACTACGTCGTGATGAACGGCGAGGTGCTGATCGTCGACGAGCACACGGGCCGCATCCTGCCCGGTCGTCGCTACAACGAGGGCATGCACCAGGCGATCGAGGCCAAGGAGGGCGTGGCGATCAAGGCCGAGAACCAGACGCTCGCCACGATCACGCTCCAGAACTACTTCCGCCTGTACGACAAGCTCTCGGGCATGACGGGTACGGCCGAGACCGAGGCCGCCGAGTTCCAGGGCACCTACAAGCTGGGTGTCGTGCCGATCCCGACCAACCGCGGCATGCAGCGCATCGACCAGCGCGACTTCGTCTACAAGAGCGAGGACGGCAAGTTCGACGCCGTCGTCGCGGACATCGTCGAGCGGCACGCAGCCGGCCAGCCGGTCCTGGTGGGTACGACGAGCGTCGAGAAGAGCGAGCTGCTCTCCACCAAGCTCAAGAAGCAGGGCGTGCCGCACGAGGTCCTCAACGCCAAGCAGCACCAGCGTGAGGCGGCCGTCGTCGCCCAGGCCGGACGCAAGGGCGCCGTCACCGTCGCCACCAACATGGCCGGTCGTGGCACCGACATCATGCTCGGCGGCAACGCCGAGTTCATGGCGGTCGCCGACCTCGCGGCGCGCGGGCTCGACCCGGCCGAGAACGCCGACGAGTACGAGGCCGCCTGGCCCGACGCCCTGGAGAAGGCCAAGGACGCGGTGCGGGCGGAGCACGACGAGGTCGTCGAGCTCGGGGGGCTCTACGTGCTCGGCACCGAGCGGCACGAGTCGCGGCGCATCGACAACCAGCTGCGCGGTCGATCCGGCCGCCAGGGCGACCCGGGCGAGTCCCGGTTCTACCTGTCGATGCAGGACGACCTCATGCGCCTGTTCAACTCGGGCCTCGCCGAGTCGATGATGACGCGCGCCGGCTTCCCGGAGGACATGCCGCTCGAGTCGAAGATCGTCACGCGCGGCATCCAGTCCGCGCAGTCGCAGGTCGAGGCGCGCAACTTCGAGATCCGCAAGAACGTCCTGAAGTACGACGACGTGCTGTCCCGTCAGCGTGTCGTCATCTACGAGCAGCGCCGCCGCGTGCTCGAGGGCGAGGACCTGCACGAGCAGATCGGTCACTTCCGCGGCGACGTGCTGAGCGCGTACATCACGGCGGCGACCGCCGAGGGGCGCCCGGAGGACTGGGACCTCGACGCGCTGTGGACGGCCATCCGGGCGGTCTACCCGATCAGCATCACGCCCGACGAGGTCGTCGAGCAGGCCGGCGGCGACGTGCGCCTGACGTCCGACCTCATCGAGCGCGAGGTCCTGTCCGACGCCGAGCACGCCTACGCCGAGCGCGAGGCCCAGATCGGCGCGGACAACATGCGACAGCTCGAGCGCCGCGTGACGCTGTCCGTGCTGGATCGCAAGTGGCGCGAGCACCTCTACGAGATGGACTACCTCAAGGAGGGCATCGGTCTGCGGGCGATGGCCCAGCGCGACCCGCTGGTCGAGTACCAGCGTGAGGGCTACCAGCTCTTCAACGCGATGTCGGAGGCCATCAAGGAGGAGACGATCGGGTTCCTGTTCAACCTGGAGGTCCAGGTGGAGGAGCAGCCCGCCGTCAGCGCCGAGTCCGCCGCCGCCGCAGCGACCGGTGCCGGCTCCGCGGCCGCCAACCGCCTGGTGGCCAAGGGCATCGACGGCCCGACCGAGCGCGCGCCGCTGCAGTACTCGGCGCCGTCGGCCGACGGCGACGGTGCGGTCGTGACGCGCGGCGCAGACGGTGCCGCGGCGCCGGCCGCCGACGGTGACAACCGCGAGGCCCGTCGTCGTGCGGCGAAGCAGGCCAAGCGCCGCTGAGACGGCGCCGTCGCGCCCTGCCCGTACGACGAACGACGGGGCCGCACCCCACCGGGTGCGGCCCCGTCGTCGTACCTGTCGCGGTCGTCAGCCGATCTCGAGCGACGTCGCCCGCCACACGCCACGGTGCGTCTCGAGACGCATCGCGACGGCGCGGACACGGGTGCCGTCGTCGACGACCGCGCTGACCTCCACCTGGTGCGGCTCGATGGGGCACAGCCGCACCCTGCGGACGGTCGTCGCACGTCCGGAGCCGGCGCGGCCGAGCACGCGTGCGGTGGCGGTGGCACGGACTCGCAGGACGTCGAACACGCCGGGGGTGACCCACCGCGCCAGCTGCGCGGCCGAGCGCCGGCCCAGCAGCACCTCCACGCAGGCGTGCGCGAGCGCACCCGCGACCGCCGACGGGTCCGCCACAGGTACGGGCCCGCGGTCCTCGTCGGCGGCCTCCAGCACGGGCGAGCGGTCGTGGGCGCGCAGCACCCGCACCCTGTCCTCGAGCCTCGTCGGGACGCGCGTGGCCGCACGCTCCCGTGGCGGTAGGGGAACCGCCCGCGCGGGTATCGGGACGATGCGTGCAGCGGGCCGCTGGGCGTCGACGCGCGGGAGCGACGGGGCGGGGGACAGGTGCCGGGCAGGCGCGGGTGCCGGGTCGGTGAACAGGTCCTCGACGAAGGTGCGTTCGACGGTCACGGCGCTCATCGGTGGTTTCCTTCGGTGCTCGTGGTGGCGTTGCTGGTCGGGGTGGTGCTGGGAGGGACGGTGAGGCGCTGACCGGGCTCGATGTGGTCGGGGTCGGTGCCGATCACGGCTTCGTTGGCGTGGAACCAGGCGGGCCACGCGGCGGCGACGTCCCGGTCGGACGCGCCCCGTCCGAGGTGCTCGGCGGCGATGCCCCAGAGGGTGTCGCCGGCCCGGACGACGACGATGTCGGGAGCGGCGCTGTCGGCCGTGCTCGTCGGTGACGTCGCGCGTGCTGCGGCGGTGGTCGCCTCGTGTGGCCGGGAGGCTGCGACCGCAGACGGCGTCGACGCTCGCGCCGCCGGGCCGGGCGCCGCGGGTGAGGCGCTCGGGCTCGGAGCGTTGCTCGGCGGGACGCCGGTCGGGTCTGCTGTGGAGGAGGCGCCGGGTGCGCCGTCGTCGGAGCGCGCGGGCGGCTCGTCGAACGCAGCCTCCGAGGGCACCCACCCCAGGTCGTCGGGCACGGCCGGAGGTGCGGCATCGGTCGCTCGGTCGGGCACGGCGGTGGACGGCACCCACCCCAGGTCGGCGACCTGGACCTGGCCGGCGGGCTGTCCGACGGGCGCCGCGACGGGTCCCGCGAACGGCTGTGCGGCGCCTGCCCCGGTGGCCACGGTCGCGGCGAGCGTCGTCGCGACGGCGACGCCCAGCACGCGCCGGACCGCGGCGGGAGCGAACCGCTGGACGGCTCGCTCACCGGCCCGCCAGGTCAGGCCCACGGACCGTGCGCCCACGCACAGGGCGGCCAGCGCGCACGACACGGCGACCCAGGCGGCCGCGACGGCGCCGATCGCGACGACCGTCGACTCGACGACGGCGTCGACGGTCAGCGCCGGGTTCTGTGCGGTGCTGACCGCGCGTGCGGCGAGGGCCCACGCGAGTGTCGCCCCACCGACTGCGGCGGCAGGCAGCAGCGCTCCCGCGAGGCCCACCCGTACCTGCACCATCGGCATGTTTCACATCCGATCATCTTGTTTGATCTGCTTTGACCCTGCTTGAGGTTCATAGATGTACCCGAATGTCCGATTCCTGTCCACCCGGGTGGCCGGGTCGTCGCCGCGTCGGGGTCGGTCGGGGGCGCTGCCCTACGGTGTGGGCATGCGATGGGAGGCCCTGTTCCAGGACATGGAGGCGCAGCTCGAGGCCGACGAGCGGGCGGCGGTCCGCGCCGGGGTCGCGGAGCTGGTGCGCGCCGAGCGGGCCACGGTGCGGACGGCGGACCGTCTGCGCGCGGCCGTGGGGCAGTGGGTCCGGGTGCAGGTCGTCGGAGCGGACGCCATCGAGGGCGAGGTGGTCGACGCGGCCGAGCAATGGGTGCTGCTGGCGCCCGGCCCCGCGAGGCGGGTGCTGGTCCCGGCGGCGGCGATCGTCGCCGTCGCGGGAATCGGCCGTCAGGCGCAGCCGGACGGCGGCCTCGTCGAGCGCCGTCTCGGGCTCGGGCACGCCCTGCGTGCGCTCGCGAGGGACCGGTCAGCCGTGGGTGTGCGGACGGGCGACGTGGACCTGTACGGGCGGCTCGAGGCGGTCGGCGCCGACCACGTCGACGTCACGGTGCCGGGGCCGGGGCGCGCGGGACTCGTCTGGACCGTGCCGTTCGATGCGCTGGTCTGGGTGCGCACCGGCTGACGTGCGTCCGGTCCTCCCTGCGCCAGGCGTCAGGCCTCCGAGGTCTCGCTGACGGTCCGGGGGCGGGACTGCTCGTACATGCGTTGGATGTAGCTCTCCAGCTCGGTCGCCTCGATGCGCCAGACCTTCTTCGGTCCGATCTGGATCCCGCGCAGGTCGCCGGAGTGCAGCAGCTGGTAGGTCTGCTGGGCCGAGATGTTGAGGACCTCGCTGACGTCGGCGAGGGTGAGGAACCGCGGTGGCATGCGGGCAGTCTGTCACGCGCACGGCCCCGATCCAGGTTGTCCACAATCGGGCCTTTCGTCCCCGTCGCCCGGATCGTTCGGGCAGGATGGGCCGACCCGCCACCGCGCGTCCCCGATCGGAGAGCTGATGGACACCGCCGTGCTCGACCTGCCCGCGCCGGCCGCCGCGCGACTGCGCCGCCCGGGGTGGCGCGACCCTCGGCTGCTGACGGGCATCGCTCTGGTCGCCGCATCGGTCGCCCTGGGGTCGTGGGCGGTGAGCTCGGCACAGACGACGGTGCCCGTGTACGTCGCCTCGCACGCGCTGGTCCCGGGGCAGAAGGTGACGACCGACGACCTGGCCGTCGCCGACGTGCGCCTCGACGGCGCCGAGCTCGAGCACTACCTGCGCGCCGACGCGGACCTGCCGGCCGACCCGGTCGTCGTGCGGGTCGTCGGCGACGACGAGCTGGTGCCGGCCGACGCGGTCGGCAGGGCCCAGGATCTCGACGTCCGGTCGGTAGCGGTCCCGCTCGAGCGCACCCCGTCGCAGGACGTCGTGGTCGGGGCGGTCGTCGACCTGTGGTTCACGCCCGCGTCGGACGGCAGCGAAACGGCCGGGCCGCCCCGGCAGCTCGCCGCCGGCCTCCCGGTCGCGGAGGTGGCGCGTGCCGAGCGCGGTCTCGCGGCCTCGGGCGGGAGCTCGGTGCACGTGCTGGTGCCGGAGGCGAAGCTGCCCGACGTGCTCGCAGCGCTGGGGTCGTCGGGTGCGCTCGACGTCGTCGCCGTCCCTGGATCGGGCGAACGATGATCGGGGTGCTGTGCGCCGTGCAGGGCGGCGCCGAGGCGCTCGTGGCCCAGGCGCTCGACGCGCACCCGCAGCTCCAGGTCACCCGGCGGTGCGCCGATCTCACCGAGCTCCTGGCCGCCGCGGAGGCGGGCCTCGGTCGTCTCGCGGTGGTCTCGTCGGCCCTCGCGCACCTGGACCGGGAGAGCGTCGACGCGCTGCACGCGGCGGGCGTGCGCGTGCTGGGGCTGTCGGACCCCGCATCGGTGTGGAGCGTCGAGAGGCTGCGCGGCGCCGGAGTCGACGACGTGGCGCAGGAACCTTTCGACGAGCTCGGCGCCCGCGACGTCGCCGACGGTCTGCAGCGGCTCGCGGCGGCCGATGCTCCTCGGGTTGAACGGCGCCCGGAGCCCGAGGTGGCGCGGGCGGCGACCGTCCGGGGCGCACTGGTCGCCGTGTGGGGCCCCACGGGGGCGCCCGGCCGCACGACGGTCGCCGTGAACCTGGCGGCGGAGCTCGCGTCCACGGGCGACCCGGTGCTGCTGGCGGACGCGGACACGTACGGCGGCAGCGTCGCGCAGGTGGTGGGGATGCTCGACGAGGCGCCGGGGCTGGCGGCAGCGGTGCGCCAGGCCGGGCAGGGCATGCTCGACCTGACGGCGCTCGCGCGGCTCGCTCCCGTGCTGGCGCCCGACCTGCGGGTGCTGTCGGGCACGTCCCGCGCCGACCGCTGGCCGGAGCTCGCCTCCTCGGCGCTGGAGTCGGTGTGGCAGGTGGCGCGTTCGCTCGCCCGCTGGACCGTCGTGGACACCGGCTTCTGCCTCGAGCAGGACGAGATGCTCACCTACGACACCCACGCGCCGCAGCGGAACGCCGCGACGGTGCGCACCCTCGAGGTGGCGGACGTCGTCGTGGTGGTCGGTGCGGCCGACCCGGTCGGCATCCAGCGTCTCGTGCGCGCGCTGGCCGAGCTCACCGACCTGGGCCTGGGTGCCCGGCGCCTGGTGGTCGTCAACCGCGTCCGCGCCTCGGTGGCGGGCCCGCGGCCGGGGGAGGCCGTCGCCCAGGCGCTGGCGCGGTACGCCGGTGTCGCGGACGCGGTGCTGGTCCCGGAGGACCGTCCGGGCACCGACACCGCGTTGTTGGAGGCACGCATGCTGCGCGAGATCGCGCCGGGGTCTCCCGCGCGTCGCGCGATCGCTCAGGCTGCCGTGCGGCTGGCGCAGCTCCTGCCGTCCGCGCCCTCGGCCAGGGGCGCCGAGGGCGGTCCTGCTGCGTTCGACGCCGTGGCGTCGGGCTCGCGCGGGTGAGCAGGGGCAGACTGTCGTCGTGCGCATCTACCTGCCCGTGACCCTGGACGAGCTCGACGCCGACGACCTGCCCGACCGTCGGGGGCACGCCGTCACGGCGGCCCTGCGTGCGGCGCTGCCCGACGAGGACGACGAGGGGCTCGAGTTCGCGGCACAGCTCATGGCCGCCGACGACAGCTTCGAGCTGCTCCGTGCGGCCGCCGCGGCCGCCCCCCGGCTGCGTGTCGTCGCGTCCGTGGACGTCCCGGACGCGCAGGTGGAGGACGTCTCGGACGACGACGACGGCGCCCCGAGCCTGGTCCGGATCGCGCGCCCGGTGGGTCGTTCGGAAATCGCCTGCGTGCACGTGGACGAGCCCGCCGTGGCGGCGGACGTGGCCGCTGCGTTGGCGGGGGACGCCTCGGCGGTGGAGCGTGTCGACGACGCCGACCTGCTCTGGTACGACGCGAGCGAGGTCGCGCAGATCCCGCGGTGACGAGACGCGAGGGTGCGGCGGCGTGGCGTTCGTCACGAACCGCCGCGACGCCGGGGGCCAGTTGGACCAGCACGGCCCGGACCAGGTAATGTTCACCGCCGGTACGACGTCCGGTGGACGATCGTGGCCGACCTTCGGGGACACCTGGAGCGACGTCGCGACACCGGGGGGAATACCCCCATGGGGTATGGTGTAATTGGCAGCACGAGTGATTCTGGTTCACTTAGTCTAGGTTCGAGTCCTGGTACCCCAGCGCGAGCACCGCTGATCCGACGTTCCGATCCACTCGGAGCATCGGGTAAAGTGTTCACTCGGTAAGCGAGGCCTCCGGGCCGAGCAGCTGATAGGCCCCCGTTGTGTAGCGGCCTAGCACGCCGCCCTCTCACGGCGGTAGCGCCGGTTCGAATCCGGTCGGGGGTACAGAACAGGAGCGGTTCCGGCGGACGCCGGAACCGCTCCTTTCTTTCCCGGTCCCGCTGCGCCATGCTCGTCAGGTCAGGCATCCGGCGTCCGGAGGACGGCATGAGTCCAGGTCCGAGCGACGAACCGCAGGTCCGGGGGAGCCGGCGGCTCATGGTGCTGCTGGCCGCGGCGATGTTCGTGCTCGTCGTCGACACCTCGCTGATGAACGTCTCGATCTCGGCCGTGGTGACAGATCTCGACACGACCGCGAGCGGCGTCCAGTCGGCGATCGCTCTCGAGGCGCTCGTGTCGGCGGCGTTCATCCTCATCAGCAGCAAGGTGGCAGACCTCGTCGGGCGCAAGCGCGCCTACGCCCTCGGGCTCGTGGCGTACGCCGTCGGAGCCCTGGCCATGACGCTGGCCCAGAGCCTGACCGCCGTCGTCGTCTGCTGGGCCGTCGTCGGCGGCCTCGGGGCCTCCCTGCTCCTGCCTGCCATGCAGTCCCTGATCCACGGCAACTTCACGGGGGTCGACCAGAAGAAGGCCTACGCGCTCGTCGGGGCGGCGGCCGCCGTCGCCGCCGCGATCGGACCGCTGCTCGGGGGATTCGTCACGACGTACCTGTCGTGGCGGGTCGGGTTCGCGCTCGAGGTGGTCGTCATCGTCGTCGTCCTGAGCCAGATCTCCCTCGTGCGGGACGTCCCGTACACGGGCTCGCGGCGGATCGACGCCGTCGGGGCCGTGCTGTCGGTGCTCGGCATGGGCGGCGTGGTGCTCGGGATCCTGGTGTGGCAGGAGGGCGGCGAGCTCGTCGGGGTGCTGATCGCCGTCGGCGTCGTTGCGCTGCTGGCGCTGGTCCGCTGGCTGGTGCGCGCCCAGCGTGCCGGGCGCGTGACGTTGCTGGACCCCGACCTCTTCCGGCAGCCGAACTTCACCGCGGGCATCACGGGCCAGATGCTCCAGCAGATCACGCTGGGCGGGGCCATGATCGCGCTGCCGCTGTTCTTCCAGATGACGCTCGAGTACGACGCGCTCGAGGCGGGCCTGTCGCTCGCGCCGCTGTCGTTGACGATGTTCGCGGCGGCCGTCGTCGCGGGCAGGCGCGCGGGCAGTCGTCGCCCCGCGGCCGTGATCCGCGCCGGCTTCCTGCTGGCGAGCCTGGGGATCGCGGCGATCGTGCCGCTCGTGCCGCGCGTGAGCAGCGGGTGGTACCTGGTGGTCCCGCTCGCGGTCGCGGGGAGCGGGCTCGGGCTGCTCGTCTCGCAGCTCAACAACTACACGCTGGCGCCTGTGGCCGAGGAGCGCGTCAGCGAGGCCGCGGGCGTGAACTCAGCGGCCGGGTCGTTCGGCCTCTCGTTCGGGCTCGCGATGGCGGGTGGGCTGATGCTCGCGACCCTGTCGTTCAGCTTCACGCACCTGACGCAGGCCAGCGACGTCATCCCGGCCGAGCAGCAGGCGCAGATCGCGGCGACGCTCGAGCGCGACGCCGAGATCATGAGCAACAGCCGGCTCGCCGAGCAGATCAGCGGTGAACCGCCGGCCGTGGTGACCGAGGTCCTCGCCATCAACGACGAGGCCCGCAACCGCTCGCTGCAGGTCGCGCTCCTGGTGCCGCTGCTCGCCGGCCTGGCCGGGCTGGCCAACGGGTTCCGGATGATGCGCCTGCCCGACCGGCGCCCGTCGTCGTCGCTCGAGGGCCTCGACCTCGGCTGAGGATCAGTGCTGGCCGCGAGGGCCGTGGTTGCTCGTCGGCAGCAGGGCGACGACGCCCCACCCGACGACCGCCGCGACGAGGCCGACCACGATCCCGGTCGCCACGGCGCCGCCGGCGTCGGCACCACCGAGCAGCGCGGCAAGCGCACCCACGACGAACCCGGTCGCGCCCGCGATCGCCGCGACGCGCCTGCTCAGCCGGCGACGCGCGGCGGCCGGACCGCGGACGGCCATCAGTCGGCGGTCCGGCGCAGGACCTCGGTGAGGCGGTTGGCGGCGGAGACGACGGCGGCGGCGTGCAGGCGTCCCGGCTGACGTGAGAGACGCTCGAGCGGCCCGGAGACCGACACGGCGGCGACGACGCGACCCGACGGGCCGCGCACGGGCGCGGAGACCGACGCGACGCCGACCTCGCGCTCGGAGACGGACTGGGCCCAGCCGCGGCGGCGGACGCCGGACAGGATGGTCGCGGTGAACTTCGAGCCCTGCAGCCCGCGGTGGAGACGGTCCGGCTCCTCCCAGGCGAGCAGCACCTGGGCGGCCGAGCCGGCCTGCATCGTGAGCGTTGCGCCGACCGGGATGGAGTCGCGCAGGCCGATGGGTCGCTCGGCGGCGGCGACGCAGATGCGCTGGTCGCCCTGCCGGCGGTAGAGCTGGGCGCTCTCTCCGGTGTGGTCGCGCACGGCGGCCAGCACGGGACCGGCGGCGGCCAGGAGGCGGTCCTCGCCGGCGGCCGTGGCAAGCTCCGACAGGCGCGGCCCGAGGACGAACCGGCCCTGCATGTCGCGGGCCACCAGGCGGTGGTGCTCCAGGGCGACGGCGAGCCGGTGGGCCGTGGGGCGAGCAAGATGGGTGGCGGTCACGAGCTGGGCGAGGGTCGCCGGGCCGGCCTCGAGAGCGCTGAGAACGGACGCGGCCTTGTCCAGCACGCCGACTCCGCTAGAGTTGTCCATAGGTCGATATTGCCGTCTCGAAGGCTGAGATGCAAGCGACGCCCCCCAGCAGGACCCGAGAGACAGGAAAGAACATGGCCGGCACGTTGGCGGAGAAGGTCTGGGATGCGCACGTCGTGCGCCCTGGTGCGGACGGCGCGCCGGACCTTCTGTACATCGACCTGCACCTGGTGCACGAGGTCACCAGCCCGCAGGCGTTCGAGGGGCTCCGCATCGCCGGTCGTCCCGTCCGTCGCCCGGACCTGACGCTCGCGACCGAGGACCACAACACCCCGACGCTCGACATCGACCGGCCGATCGCGGACGCGACCAGCCGCACGCAGATCGAGACGCTGCGCAACAACGCCAAGGAGTTCGGCGTGCGCATCCACTCGCTCGGCGACGCCGACCAGGGCATCGTCCACCAGGTCGGCCCGCAGCTCGGCCTCACGCAGCCCGGCCTGACGGTCGTGTGCGGCGACTCGCACACATCGACGCACGGCGCGTTCGGCGCCCTCGCGTTCGGCATCGGCACCTCCGAGGTCGAGCACGTCCTGGCCACGCAGACGCTGCCGCTCGCGCCGTTCAAGACGATGGCGATCACCGTCAACGGGCAGCTGCCCGAGGGGGCGACCAGCAAGGACATCATCCTGGCGATCATCGCCAAGATCGGCACCGGCGGCGGCCAGGGCTACGTGCTCGAGTACCGCGGCGAGGCCATCCGCGGGCTGAGCATGGAGGCCCGCATGACCATCTGCAACATGTCGATCGAGGCCGGCGCGCGCGCCGGCATGATCGCGCCCGACGAGACGACGTTCGCCTACCTCCAGGGCCGGCCGCACGCCCCCGAGGGCGCCGACTGGGACGCGGCCGTCGAGTACTGGAAGACGCTGCGCTCCGACGACGACGCGGTGTTCGACGTCGAGGTCGTGCTCGAGGCCCAGGACCTGGAGCCGTTCGTCACGTGGGGCACCAACCCCGGCCAGGGGCTGCCGCTGTCCGGCTCGGTCCCGGTCCCGGAGGAGATCGCCGACGAGAACGAGCGCATCACCGCCGAGCGGGCCATCGAGTACATGGGCCTGACGCCGGGACAGCCGCTGCGCGAGATCAAGGTCGACACGGTCTTCATCGGCTCGTGCACCAACGGCCGCATCGAGGACCTGCGCTCGGTCGCCAAGGTGATCGCGGGCAAGCGCAAGGCCGATGACGTCCGCGTCCTGGTGGTGCCCGCCTCCGCGCGCGTCCGCCTCCAGGCCGAGGCCGAGGGCCTCGACAAGATCTTCCTCGACTTCGGCGCCGAGTGGCGCAACGCCGGCTGCTCGATGTGCCTGGGCATGAACCCCGACCAGCTCGCGCCGGGGGAGCGCTCGGCCTCGACGTCGAACCGCAACTTCGAGGGGCGCCAGGGCAAGGGCGGCCGCACGCACCTCGTCTCCCCGCTGGTGGCCGCCGCGACGGCGATCCGCGGCACGCTCTCGTCGTACTCCGACCTGGGCACCGGCACCCCGGCACCCGACGGCACCCCGCTGGCCGACCTCCAGACGGTCTGACCGGACCAGGAAGACAGGAAGAAGACCATGGAGAAGTTCACCCAGCACACGGGCGTCGGCGTCCCGCTGCGCCGCAGCAACGTCGACACCGACCAGATCATCCCCGCTGTCTACCTCAAGCGCGTGACGCGCACCGGGTTCGAGGACGCACTGTTCGCCGCGTGGCGCGGCGACCCGTCGTTCGTCCTCAACCAGGAGGCGTACGCGAGCTGCTCCGTCCTGGTGGCCGGCCCGGACTTCGGCACCGGCTCGTCGCGCGAGCACGCCGTGTGGGCGCTGAAGGACTACGGCTTCAAGGTCGTCATCTCGACCCGCTTCGCCGACATCTTCCGCGGCAACTCCGGCAAGCAGGGCCTGCTCGCCGCCGTCGCGTCGGCCGAGGACATCGAGCTCATCTGGAAGATCCTCGAGACCCGTCCGGGCACCGAGATCACCGTGGACCTCGAGGCGCGCACCATCACGTGCGACGACGTCGTCGTCCCGTTCCAGGTCGACGACTACACGCGCTGGCGCCTCATGGAGGGCCTCGACGACATCGGCCTGACCCTCGAGCACGCCGACGAGATCGCGGCGTTCGAGGCGAAGCGTGAGCCGTGGAGGCCCGCCACGCTGCCGGCCAAGCACCTGCCGCCGGTCGAGATCAAGGCTGCTCGCCCGTCGGGCGTCCCGGTCGAGATCGGCCGACGCCCGTAAGGAGCGGTCGTACCCGACGGCGGGTGCCACCCCGCGCGACCGCGCGACGGGTGGCACCCGTCGTCGGACCCGCGGTTCGGTGTGCGCCGCCCGCCGGGCGTGGCATGGTTCGTGCGAGGGGCATCCCTGAGCGCAGTCTGTGAAGGTTTCGGGCGGACCGGGCCCGGCGGCCGCGTGAGGGGCGAGCCGAGGCGGCACGTAGGTGAGGATGGGCGCGTGAACGATCTGCTCTACGTCAACGGCGGCACGCCCCTGCAGGGCGAGATCACGGTCAGGGGGGCCAAGAACTTCGTCTCGAAGGCGATGGTCGCGGCGCTCCTGGGCGAGACCCCGAGCGTGCTGCGCAACGTCCCCCAGATCCGGGACGTCGCCGTGGTGACGGGCCTGCTGGAGCTGCACGGCGTGAAGGTCGACGCCGACGCCAAGGGCGGCACGCTGCACCTGGACCCGACGGACGTGGAGTCGGCGCACGTCGCCGACATCGACGCTCACGCCGGTTCCAGCCGCATCCCCATCCTGTTCTGCGGTCCGCTGCTGCACCGCCTGGGCGAGGCGTTCATCCCCGACCTGGGTGGTTGCCGGATCGGCGACCGGCCGATCAACTACCACCTCGACATCCTGCGCCAGTTCGGTGCCGTCGTGGACAAGACCGAGAACGGCATCCACATCCGTGCGCCGCACCGCCTGCAGGGCACCAAGATCGCGCTGCCGTACCCGAGCGTCGGGGCCACCGAGCAGCTGCTGCTCACGGCCGTCCGTGCGGAGGGCATCACCGAGCTGTCCAACGCGGCGATCGAGCCCGAGATCATGGATCTCATCAACGTGCTGCAGAAGATGGGCGCGATCATCTCGGTCGACACCGACCGTGTGATCCGGATCGAGGGCGTCGACCGCCTCGAGGGGTACCAGCACACGTCGCTGTCCGACCGCATCGAGGCGGCGTCCTGGGCGTCGGCCGCGCTGTCGACCGGCGGTGACATCTACGTGCGCGGCGCCACGCAGCCCGAGATGACGACGTTCCTCAACACGTACCGCAAGGTGGGCGGCGAGTTCCGGGTCGACGACGACGGCATCCGGTTCTGGCACCCCGGCGGCGACCTGCGCTCCATCCAGCTCGAGACGGACGTGCACCCCGGCTTCATGACGGACTGGCAGCAGCCGCTCGTCGTCGCGCTCACGCAGGCCAAGGGCCTGTCCATCGTCCACGAGACGGTGTACGAGAACCGGTTCGGGTTCACCGACGCGCTCGTCGGGATGGGGGCCACCATCCAGGTCTACAAGGAGTGCCTGGGCGGACGACCGTGCCGGTTCGGGCAGCGCAACTTCTACCACTCGGCCGTCATCAGCGGCCCGACGCCCCTGGCTGCGGCCGACATCGAGGTCCCGGACCTGCGCGGCGGCTTCAGCCACCTCATCGCCGCGCTGACCGCCAAGGGCACCTCGTCGGTGCGGGGCATCAGCCTCATCGACCGCGGGTACGAGCACTTCACCGACAAGCTCGAGGCGCTCGGCGCCGAGTTCGGGCGCGACTGAGCCGCCCGGAGGGCGAGCCTGGACCGGGGGCCGTGAGTCAGCGGGTAGCATCGGCTCCCGTGCATTCGCCCGCCAGATCCAACCGCGCCTACCGCAACGTCGCGCGCATCCTGCGCCCGATCCTCCTGGTGGTGACGAAGCGCGACTGGCACGGGGCGGAGAACCTGCCGACGGACCGCGGGTTCATCGTGGCCTCGAACCACATGACCAACGTGGACCCCATCACGTTCGCCCACTACCTGTGGGACAACGGCTTCGCACCCAAGATCCTGGCGAAGTCCTCGCTGTTCAAGGTGCCGGTGGTGGGCGGCGTGCTCCGCGGCACCGGCCAGATCCCCGTCTACCGAAACTCGGCCGCGGCCGCGGACTCGCTGTCCGCGGCCGTCGCCGCGATCGCCGAGGGCGAGTGCGTGGCGGTGTTCCCCGAGGGGACCCTGACCCGTGAGCCCGACCTGTGGCCGATGGCCGGCAAGACCGGCGTCGCCCGCCTGGCGCTCACGACGCGGGCGCCTGTCATCCCGCTCGCGCAGTGGGGTGCGCAGGACCTGCTGGGCCGGTACAAGAAGCTGCTCAAGCCGATCCCGCCCAAGAAGGTCACGGTCGTGACCGGACCTCCCGTCGACCTGGACGACCTGTACGGTCGGCCGCTCGACAACGCGACGCTGCGCGAGGCCACGGATCGCGTGATGGACGCGATCACCGCCCTGCTTGAGGGGGTCCGTGGCGAGAAGGCCCCCACCGTCCGATACGACATGCGCAAGCCCGTCCCGCCCGGCCAGGACCGGGTCGGCGGGGACCACGCGACGAAGCCGGAGCTGCCGTGACCGCCGACCGCGACCCCGTCGCCACGTCCGACCACCCCCTGCGGGCCGCCGTCCTCGGTGCCGGCAGCTGGGGCACCACCTTCGCGGCCGTCATGGCCGACGCCGGTTGCCAGGTGACGGTCTGGGGGCGCGACGAGAAGGTGTGCCGCCAGATCGCCCAGGAGCGCCGCAACGAGCGGTACGTCCCGGGCGTGGAGCTGCCGGCGGGCATCGCCGCCACGACCGACGCGCACGAGGCGGTGCGGGACGCGGACCTGGTGGTCATCGCCGTACCGTCCCAGAGCGCACGCGCGACGCTCGAGCCGCTGCGCGACGCGATCCGCCCGGACGCGGTCGCGGTCTCGCTCATGAAGGGCGTCGAGCTCGGCACCGACCGGCGCATGAGCCAGGTGGTCGCGGAGTCCCTCGGCATCGCCCCCGAGCGCATCGCCGTCGTCTCCGGCCCCAACCTGGCCAAGGAGATCGCGCACCGCCAGCCCACCGCCACCGTCGTCGCCGCCACGGACGACGCGACCGCGCAGCTCGTCGCGCGGGCCTGCGCGTCGTCGTACTTCCGCCCGTACACCAACGACGACGTGGTCGGCGTGGAGCTGTGCGGCGCGGTGAAGAACATCATCGCGCTGGCCGTCGGCATCTCGCAGGGGCGCGGCCTGGGCTACAACACCATGGCGACGATCATCACGCGCGGCCTCGTCGAGATCACGCGCCTGGGCCTGGCCCTGGGCGCCGACGCCGACACGTTCCCGGGCCTCGCCGGCATGGGCGACCTCATGGCGACGTGCGCGTCCCCCGACTCGCGCAACCACACGCTCGGCAACCACATCGGCCAGGGCATGACGCTCGAGGAGGCGATCGCCGCGACCGGCGGCACCGCCGAGGGCGTGAAGTCGAGCCGCTCGGTGCTGGAGCTCGCGGACTCCCTGGGCGTCGAGATGCCCATCACGCACGCGGTGGTCCGCGTCCTGCACGAGGGCCTGCCCGTCGACGACCTGGCGGCGCTGCTCCTGGCACGCCCCCACAAGGCGGAGGGCGTCTAGCGCGCGCTCGCGTCGAGGGCTGCCGCGAGGTCCGCCCAGAGGTCGTCGACGTCCTCGATGCCGACCGAGAGCCGCAGCAGGTCGTCGGGCACCGTGAGCGACTCCGTCGCGAACCGGCGCCGCCGCTCCAGGCTGGACTCCACGCCACCGAGGCTCGTCGCCGGCACCCACAGGCGTACGGCGTCGACGACCGCGTCGGCCGCTGCGGCGCCGCCGTGCGGGCGCAGGCCGATGATCGCCCCGAACCCGTCCATGAGCCGTGCCGCCCGCACGTGGCCGGGGTCGTCCGGCAGGCTCGGGTGGCGGACGGCCGCGACCGCGGGGTGCGACGACAGGCGGCGGGCCAGCTCGGCGGCGTTGGCCTGGGCGCGCTCCACTCGCAGCGCCAGCGTGCGCACTCCGCGCAGCGCGAGCCACACCTCGAAGGGCCCGGCGATGGACCCGTGCAGGGTCCGGTACGCGTGCAGGCGGGCATGGAGGTTGTCGTCGTCGGACAGGGCCGCACCGAGCACCACGTCGCTGTGCCCCGCCAGGTACTTGGTCACCGAGTGGATCACGACGTCGGCACCGAGCGTCAGCGGTCGCTGGACCAGCGGGGTCGCGAACGTGTTGTCGACGCCCACCAGGGCACCGGCGGCGTGCGCGGCCTCGATCAGCACCGGCAGGTCCGCGACCTCGAGCATGGGGTTGGTGGGGGACTCGATCCACAGCAGCGACGTGCCGGGCAGCGCCGCGAGCACGGCGTCGGTGTCGTCGATGTCGACGAGCACCATCTCGACGCCCTCGCGCTGCGCCAGGTCCGCCGCGTAGCCGAGCGTGACCTGGTAGCAGTGCCGCGGGAGCACCAGGCGGCCGCCCGGGGGGACCAGCGAGAACGCGGCGGCGATGGACGCCATGCCCGAGCCGAACACGAGGGCGGGGCGGCGTGAGTGCTCGAGCTCGCCGAGGACCTGCTCGAAGGGGTGCCACGCGGCCGAGTTGATGCGGCCGTACAGCAGCTCCCCGGTGGCGGGAGTGCCGACCGAGACGTTGGTCGACGTCAGGACGACGGGGGGGTTGACCGGGCCGCCCTGCTCACGGGGCGGCCGACCCGATGCGACGGTGACGGTGGCGGGGGAGAGGGACTCGTGGCTCACGGCAGCAGGTTACGGCCCGCGAGGCTCGCGACGTGGCGCGGCGGGGGAGAGGGACTCGTGGCTCACGGCAGCAGGTTACGGCCCGCGAGGCTCGCGACGTGGCGCGGCGGCGGCCGTGGGCGCGTGGTGGGCGCGTGGTGGGCGCGGGTGGTGCGCCAGGTAGGGTCGTGGCCGATGAACGCGACGCCGAACACCCCTGCCTCGACCGACCCGCCGTCCGACGACGGTGCGCAGTGGGTGCTCACGACGCACCGGCCGCGCGTCATGGTGCTGTTCGGGGGGCGCTCGGGGGAGCACGCGATCAGCTGCGCGACCGCTGGTGGCGTCCTGCGTGCGCTCGACCGGGAGCGGTACGACGTGCTGGCGGTCGGCATCACGCCGACGGGCCGGTGGGTGCTGGCCGACGACGACCCGGATCGGTGGGCCATCACCGACGGTGAGCTGCCGCAGGTCGAGGACACCACCGCGCACGTGCTGCTGCCCCAGGCGGTCGACGACCGTGACGTGCAGGTGCTGGTGCCGGGCGAGCTGGCGCGTGCGCTCGGCCCCGTCGACGTCGTCTTCCCGCTGCTGCACGGGCCGTTCGGCGAGGACGGCACCCTGCAGGGGATGCTCGAGCTCGCCGACGTGCGCTACGTCGGCGCAGGCGTGCTCGCGTCGGCCGTCGGCATGGACAAGCACATGATGAAGCTCGTGCTGGCCGGGCACGGGCTGCCCGTCGGGCCGTTCGTCGTGCTGGCCCCCGGCGAGTACGACCAGGACCCCGCCGCCGCGACGGCCAAGGTCGAGCCGCTCGGCCTGCCGCTGTTCGTCAAGCCGGCGCGCGCGGGTTCGAGCCTGGGCATCTCGCGGGTCGACGACCTGGCCGACCTGCCGGCAGCGGTCGCGGCCGCCGCGCAGCACGACCCCAAGATCGTGGTCGAGGCCGGCATCGAGGGCCGGGAGATCGAGTGCGGCGTGCTGGGCGGGCACGACGGGCAGCGCGCCCGCGCCTCGCTGCCCGGCGAGATCATCGTCACGGGCGACGAGCACGACTTCTACGACTTCGAGGCCAAGTACCTCGACGAGGGTGGCGTCTCGCTCGTGTGCCCGGCGGACCTGCCCGACGACGTCGTCGAGCAGGTGCGCGACGTGGCCGTCCGCACGTTCGAGGCCGTGGGCTGCGAGGGGTTGGCCCGCGTCGACGTGTTCGTCACGCCCGACGGCGACGTGGTCGTCAACGAGATCAACACCATGCCCGGCTTCACGCCGTTCTCCATGTACCCGCGCATGTGGCAGGCCAGCGGGATGGAGTACGGCGACCTGGTCGACGAGCTCGTGCAGCTGGCCCTGCACCGCCCGACGGGCCTGCGCTGAGGCGTCCTCAGAGGCAGGAGCGCTGCTTGTCCGTCCGCGAGACGGCGGCGCCCAGGTCGATGAGCAGCGACGTGGAGTGCTGCTTGCGGACCGACGCCGGGACCTCGACCTCGACGGCGGGCACGCGTCCGTAGGTGACGAACGTCGCGGGGCCGTCCTCGGTGTCCGAGTCGCCCTGCGTGATGACCCAGTCGACGCTCGCGCCGTTCGCCCCCTCGACCGTGGTGCAGCGGTCTGTGGTGGGGGCCAGCGGTTCGACGCCGCAGCGCAGCACGATGGCGGACCCCGGCTCGCCCCAGGCGGTCGTGGCCTGGGCGTTCGTGTCGTGCTTGGCCAGACCGCTGAGCTCGTCGGGCGTCGCCAGCACGACGTCCGCGCAGACGGGGTCCGTCGCGTGCGGCGCGGCCGTGGTGGGGACGGTCTGCGCGCACCCGGCGAGCCCGAGCGCCGACGCCGTCAGGATCACGGCCGTTGCTCGTCTGCGCACCCGACCACGGTATCCCGGGCCGGGGTGCGCCCCGGACCGGGAGGGCTGTGACGCTCGTCGTCGTCCCCCGCGGCGGCTCGGCTAGCGTGACCTCCGTGAACCACGAGCCCGTCGTCGCGGACCTGTCCGAGCAGGAGCTCCTGGCCCGGATCTTCCCGCTGCTGCCCCGGGGGGACGCGACGATCGTCGCGCCGGGCGACGACGCGGCCGTCGTGTGTGCAGGGGACAGCCGGTTTGTCGTGACGACCGACGTCCTGGTCGAGGACCGGCACTTCCGGCGCGCGTGGTCGTCGGGCGTGGACGTCGGCGCGCGTGCGGCCGTGCAGAACCTGGCCGACATCGCCGCGATGGGGGCGCGGCCCACGGGCGTCGTGGTCGCGCTGGTGCTGCCCCGCGAGCTCGCGGTGTCCTGGGTCGAGGGCTTCGCGCGCGGGCTCGCGCAGGTCTGCGCACCGCTGGGGGTCGGGGTCGTGGGCGGGGACCTGTCCGGTGGCCCGCTCGTGGTCGCGTCCGTCGCTGCGCACGGCGACCTCGAGGGCCGGGCGCCGGTGCTGCGCTCGGGGGCGCGCCCCGGAGACGTCGTCGCGCACGCCGGCACGCTGGGGCGATCGGCGGCGGGTCTCGCGCTGCTGGCGGCAGGTGCGGCCGACCCCGACGACGGAGCGCTGGTGGCCGCGTACCGACGGCCCGTGTCCCCGCTGGCAGCCGGGCCGGACGCGGCTCGGGCAGGTGCGACCGCGATGCTCGACGTCTCCGACGGCCTGCTGCGCGATGCGGGACGGCTGGCCGACGCGAGCGGTGTCGTCGTGGACCTCGACGACCCGGCGCGCATGCTGCGCACGGACCACGCGGCCGTCGTCGACGCCGCCGATCGGCTCGGGCGCGACCCGTGGGACTGGGTGCTCGCCGGCGGTGAGGACCACGGCCTCCTGGCGACCTTCCCCGCGGGCACGGACCTGCCGCCCGGGTTCCGCCCGCTCGGGCACGTGCGGGAGGCGCGCGACGAGCAGCCGGGCGTGCTGGTCGAGGGCCGGCGCCCGACCGAGCGCCCCGGCTGGGACCACTTCGCCGGCTGAGCGCGGCGACGGGTCAGTTGCGCCGGTACCGCACCTCGAGCAGCTCGGCGCCGCCCACCTCGTCGTAGCGCTCGACGCCGTCCGCCTGGAAGCCGTGGCGGCGGTAGAAGTGGCGGGCCCGGTCGTTGTCGGCGAGGACCCAGAGCGTCAGGTGCGTCGACTCGCCCGTCTCGCTGATCACGGTGCGCATCAGCTCACGCGCGACGCCGTGCCCCCAGATGCCGGGGTCGAGGTAGATGGAGTAGATCTCCCGGTCCGCGCGGCGCGCGTCCTCGTCGCGGCTGGGACCTACGGAGACGAAGCCGACGAGGCGCTGGTCGGCCGACGCGATCCACGTCGTGACGCCGTCCTGCGGGCCACGCTCGAGGTGCTGCTTCCAGCGCCGGCCCCAGTCCTCGGCGTCCAGGCTCGCGAGGTGGTGGGCCGGAACGATGTCCGCGTAGGCCTCCTGCCAGGACCGCACGTGGACCTGGGCGATGGCATCGGCGTCCTGGGCTGTGGCGATCCGGATCGTCACCTCGTCGAGCTGCTCCGTCATGGCACTCACGATGCCACATCGGACAGACATGACGAAGGCCCGCAAGGTGAACCTTGCGGGCCTTCGTCGAAGCATCCGGTGATCAGACCGCGCGCTGGACCTTGCCGGCCTTGAGGCACGAGGTGCACACGTTGAGGCGCTTGGGCGTCCCCGCGACGACGGCACGCACGCGCTGGATGTTCGGGTTCCAGCGCCGCTTCGTGCGCACGTGCGAGTGCGAGATGCTGTGCCCGAAGCTCGGGCCCTTGGCGCAGACGTCGCAGTTGGCAGCCACGGTCTTCTCCTGTTTGTCTCTCGGTCCGGGGCCGAGGGGTCGGTCCCGATGCATACGGTCACGCCGCGAACGGCGAAGCTTGTCCGGGCGCGCACGCAGGCCCTTGTCCGGAATCCTGGGGGATCGGATGCGGGCCGAGCAGACGATGTCCGCGCGCCTCAGGTACCCGAAGTCCTCCGGGCAACCGGTCAAGACTAGCCCATGGCCCGGCGGCACCCCAAATGTCGGTGGGATGAGGCAAGGTGTGGGGCGGGATCGGTGGGCGTGAGAGCGGGTGTGAGAGCGGAGCGCATGAGCGATCGCAGGGATCAGGGTGACGGGCGCATGGTCGGCGGCCGGGTCGACGCCGACGTGGTGCGCGCCTGGGTGCACGGCGCGCTCGGCGGGCTACGAGCCGCGCGCGAGCGCATCGACGCCGTGAACGTCTTCCCGGTGGCGGACTCCGACACCGGCACGAACGTGCTGCTCACCGTCACCGGCGGCGTCGAGCTCGCGGAGCAGGAACCCGCCGACGCGACCGCAGGTGCTCTCGCGGCGGCCTTTGCCCGCGGCGCGATGCTCGCGGCACGCGGCAACTCCGGGGTCATCGTCAGCCAGTACCTGGCCGGCTTGGCCCGCCGACTGGACGACGGTGCGGGGCCGGGTGATGTCGCGGCCGCGTTCGTGCACGCCGCGCGTGCGGCGCGGCAGTCCATGACCGACCCGCAGGAGGGCACGGTGCTGACCGTGGCGGACGTGGTCGCGCAGGCGGCGACGACGGCCGCGGACGCCGGGGCGGACGTCGCGTCGCTCGTGGCGCAGGTGGTCGACGACGCCCACCGCTCGCTCGCCACCATCAGCGCGACCCACCCCGTGCTGCGGCGCGCGCACGTGCTCGACGCGGGCGCGTGCGCGCTGCTGGTCGTCCTCGGTGCTCTCGCGCGTGCCACCGCCGGTGAGCAGGACGCCGTGCCGGACGTCGGCTGGCTGCCCGTGACCGGTGCGTCCCCCGGTGGCGCGGAGGCCGTGGTCGGAGGGTCGTTCGAGGTCATGGCGCTGGTGCGCGGCGGAAGCCAGGACCTCGGGGCGGCGCTGCGGCGGGGGCTGGCAGGCGTGGGGGACTCTGTCGCGGTGGTCGGTGCCGACGGGTGGTGGCACGTGCACGTGCACACCGACGACCCGGCGGCGGCGATCGCCGTCTGCGTCCCGGGCCGGCGCGAGCAGGTCGTCGTGCGCGCGCTGGAGAGCCCGCACGGTCAGGGTGCGGCCGTGGCGGACGACGACACCTGGGGTCTGGTGGTCTGCACGGGGGCACCCGCCCTGTCGCCCTGGTTCGCGGCGGCCGGGGCGGTCGCGCTGGTGGCGTGCCCCGAGGCGCCCGTCACGGCCGAGCACGTGCTGCGGGCGATCACCGACACGGGAGCGGCGCGCACGGTCCTCGTCGACGGTGCGGGTCTGGACGAGGGCGAGCTCGCGGCCCTGCGGGCCGCGCGTGGCGACAGCCTGGCTGTCCTCGCGGCCGGCGACGACGTCCGGGCCGCCGTCGCGACGCTCGCCGTGCTCGGCTCGGTGGCGGGACGGCCCGACGACGCCGGCGTGGCGGCCCTGGCGCGCGTACGAGCCGTCGAGCTGGACGACGTGGAGGAGCTGCCGGCCCGGGCGGCCGAGCTGGCCGGCGACGGCGAGAGCGTCACGGTGCTGCACCGCGACCCGCTCGGCGACGACGACCGCCGCACGATCGAACGCCTCGCGGGTGGCCTCGAGGTCACCTTCGTCGGCCCCGCCGGACGCGGTCCTGCTCTCACCGTGGCCAGGGACTGAGCCGTGGCCGCCCCCCGCGACGTCGGCTACGAGGACCGCGTCGAGCACTCGTCGGCGCTCGACCTGCCCGTGGGCAGGATCGCGACACGCATCGGACCGTCGTTCGAGGCGATGGGCCTGCGCACCGCGGGCGACGTCGCGCGCTACTACCCGCGCCGGTACGCCGACCCCAGCACGCTGACCGACATCGCGGGGCTCGTGGTGGGGGAGACCGTGTCGGTCGTCGCGGAGGTGCGCCGGTCAGGCGTCAAGCACGCGCGCGGCACGGGCGACCCGCGCGTCGAGGCGGAGATCACCGACGGCCGGCGATCGCTGCGCCTCACGTTCTTCGTCAAGCGCGAGCACGTCGCCAAGCACATGGCCGAGCAGATGCGCCCGGGCCGGCGTGGGCTCTTCACGGGCAAGGTCTCGGTGTTCCGCGACCAGGCACAGCTCACCAACCCGCAGATGGCCTGGTTCGACGGCGACGACGAGACGGAGGAGCGCTCGCAGGTCGAGGCCGGGTGGCCGACGCCGATCTACAGCGCGACCGCCAAGCTGCCCTCGGACAAGATCCGCGGGGTCGCCCGACTCGTCGTCGAGCCACTGCGGGACGACGAGGTCGACGACCCGGTGCCCGCCCACGTGCGCGAGCGGCGCGGGCTCGGCTCCCTGCGGCAGGCGCTGTACGACGTGCACGTACCCCGCACGGAGCAGGACTGGCGCAGCGCGCGGCACCGGCTGCGGTACGAGGAGGCGTTCGTCCTGCAGGCGGAGCTGGCGCGGCGCCGGGCGCGGGCGGCGGCGGAACCGGCCACGGCCCGGCCCCCCGTGCCCGGCGGCCTGCTGGACGCGTTCGACGCGCGCCTGCCGTTCACGCTGACGGCGGGGCAGCGTCGGGTCGGCGCGGAGCTCGCCGCCGAGCTCGCGCGCTCGGTGCCGATGCAGCGGCTCCTGCAGGGTGAGGTCGGCTCGGGCAAGACCGTCGTCGCGCTGCGGGCGATGCTGCAGGTCGTGGACGCGGGCGGGCAGGCCGCGCTGCTGGCGCCCACCGAGGTGCTCGCGGCCCAGCACGCTCGCTCGCTGCGACGCCTGCTCGGCGACCTCGCCGAGGGCGGGATGCTGGGGGGCGCCGAGATCGGGACGCGCGTCGCGCTGCTCACCGGCTCGCTGGGCGCCTCGGCCCGGCGCGAGGCCCTGCTGGACGCCGCCGGGGGTGCAGCGGGCATCGTCGTCGGGACGCACGCGCTCCTGTCGGCCAACGTCCAGTTCGCGGACCTCGGCCTGGTGGTCGTCGACGAGCAGCACAAGTTCGGTGTGGAGCAGCGCGACACCCTGCGGGCGAAGGCCGCGACCGCACCCCACCTGCTCGTGATGACTGCGACGCCCATCCCACGGACCGTCGCCATGACGGTGTTCGGCGACCTCGAGACCTCGGTCCTGGACGAGGTGCCCGCCGGTCGCAGCGGCGTCGTCACGCACGTCGTGCCCGCCGGAAAGCCTGCCTGGGTGGCGCGCACGTGGACGCGGGTGCGGGAGGAGGTCGCCGCCGGTGGGCGCGCCTACGTGGTCTGCGCCCGGATCGACGGCGACGACGGCGACGGCGCGGACCTGGTGGCGGCGCAGCCCGCGACCCTGGGCGACGACGGGGCAGCGGCCCGGCGGCCGCTGCGCGCCGTCGTCGAGGTGGCCGACGAGCTGCGCGCGCTGCCGGACCTCGCCGGGATCGGCGTCGGCGTCCTGCACGGGCGGCTGCCCGCCGAGGACAAGGAGCGTGCGCTCGCGGACTTCGCGTCGGGCGCCACGCCCGTCCTGGTCTCGACGACCGTCGTCGAGGTCGGCGTGGACGTGCCCGAGGCGACCGTGATGGTCATCCTCGACGCCGACCGGTTCGGGGTCTCGCAGCTCCACCAGCTGCGCGGGCGCATCGGGCGCGGGTCGGCGCCCGGGGTCTGCCTGCTGGTGAGCGGGGCCCTGCCGGGGACGCCGGCCGACGAGCGCGTGAACCACGTCGCCGCCACGCACGACGGTTTCGAGCTCGCCGCCTTCGACCTGGAGCAGCGCGGCGAGGGTGACGTGCTGGGGGCATCCCAGTGGGGTTCGGCGAGCTCCCTGCGGCTGCTGCGCGTGACGCGCGACGGCACGCTCATCGAGCAGGCCCGGGCCGATGCGCGCGAGCTGGTCGAGCAGGACGTCGAGCTGGCGGCGTGGCCGGCGCTGCGGGCGGCGATCGACGCCCGCCTCACGGACGAGGCCGAGGAGTTCCTCGACCGGACGTGACCGGCGGCGACCCGCGTCGTCGCCGGACCGGCGGCGCGACTACCCTGACGCTCGTGTCGAAGCCCACCGTGCGCGCCCAGGACCTGCTCGTCGGCTATGGCGGGGCCCCCGTCTGCGCACCGGTGAGCTTCACGCTCGCCCCGGGCAAGGCCGTGGCGCTCGTCGGTGCCAACGGGTCCGGCAAGTCCACCGTCCTGCGTGCCGTGATCGGGCTGCTCGAGCCGACCAGCGGATCGTTGCGGGTGCTGGGGGAGCCCGTCGACGAGCGCGAGGTCGCGTTCCGCACGCAGGTGGCGAGCGTGCTCGACGACGACGCCTACTTCCCGGCCCTGACCGTGCACGAGCACCTGTACCTGACCGCGCGCGGCCACGGCGTGCTGGGCGCGGACGCGCTCGTGACCGAGCTGCTCGACGAGTTCGGGCTGGCCGAGCACGCAGGCTCGCTGCCCGTCGCGCTGTCGTCGGGCCAGCGGCGCCGGCTGCTGCTCGCCGCCGGCTTCGTGCGGCCCCGGTCCCTGCTGGTGCTCGACGAGCCCGAGCAGCGGCTGGACCGTGCGATGCGCGACCGTCTGGCGGACCGGCTGGTCGAGGAGAAGCGAGCGGGGGGCGCGGTGCTGATGGCGACGCACGACCCGGACCTCGTCCTGGCCGTCGCGGACCGGGCCGTGCACGTGGCCGACGACGTGACGCGGCTGCTCAGCCCCGCGCAGGCGGCGACCCTGATCAGCCGGGAGAACGCGTGAGCGACCCCGACGCCGTCGACCTCGCGGACACGCCGGCCGTCCTGCCGGGCGACCTCGGTGAGGTCCCCGCCGCCCGCGACATCCGGCGGTACACGACGCAGGCAGCGAACGCGCGCGGCGGTGCGAGCCTGGGCTCGCTGCTCTCGAGCGTCTACTACGCCGTGATCACCATCGCGATCGCGAGCGGGATGGCGTTGGGGTTCGCCCAGGCGCTGCGCGTGTCCCTGCCACCCGCACCCGAGACGGACGCGGCCGTCGACCTCAGCCTCCCGACGCTCGTGGTCGTGGTGCTCGTGGGCCTCGTCGGAATCCTGGTGTCGCTCGCCGGTCGCCTCGGACCCGTCGGTGCGGGCGGCGCCGAGGCGGCGTGGTGGCTCGTGCTGCCCGTGGACCGACGCGGTCTGCTGCGCCCCGCGACCCGCCGGCTGCCGCTCGTCGCCGCGCTCGTCGCCGCGATCCTCGTCGGGCTGCTCGACGCGGGCCTCCTGGCCGACTCGGGTGCCCGCGTGCTCCACGTCGCCGTCACGTCCGCGCTCGTCGCGGCCGGGATCGTGCTGCTCGCCGCGCTCGTGCAGTCGCGCGGCGTGCCGCGTTCCGCGACGGCCCTCGTCGGCGACCTGGTCCTGGCCGCTGCGCCCGTCGCCGCCGTCGGGCTGGCACTGACCGGCTGGTCCGTCGACGAGGTGCCGACGCTGCCGTGGTTCGGGGCCGTGGCGGCCGCGCTGCTGGTCGCGGGCGCCGGCGTCCTCGTCGACCGCCGCCTGGGCCGGATCCCCACCGCGTCGTTGCGGGAGAGCGGGTCCGTCGCGACCCAGGCCGTCGGCGCCGCGGTCTCGCTCGACTCGCGCGAGCTCGGCCGTGCGCTGACCGACGGCGCGGCCGCCCCCACGCGACGTCACCTGTCCCGGCTGCGCACCGCCCGAGGTCCGGCCACCGCGCTCGTCACCGCCGACCTGGTGGTCCTGCGGCGCTCGGCCCGGCACCTGGTCCAGCTCGTGATCGCCGCGATCGTGCCCGTGCTCGTCACGGTGGTCCCCGAGCTCGCGAGCCAGGCGGGAGTGCTGTTCGCGATCCTGATCGCCGGGTACGTGGCGATGAGCGCGACCGGTGAGGGGGCTCGTCGCGCGCAGATGGCACCGATCCTGGACCGCCTGCTGCCGCTGGGCGCCAAGACGGTCCGGCGCCTGCGGATGATCGTGCCGGGCATCGCCATGCTCGCGTGGTCCGTCGTCGCGTTCGGCGCTGTGGGGCGCTGGACCGGCGACGTGGCGGGGTGGATCGTGCTCGGCGTCGTGTCGACCCCGGTCTGGGCGGCGGCCGCCGTCCGCTCGTCGTACCGGCCCGCACCCGACTGGGGCGGCGCGCTCGTCTCGACCCCGATGGGCGCGCTGCCCACGGGGGTGGCCGCCGTGCTCGCACGCGGGCCCGACGTCGTCGTCCTCGGCCTGCTGCCGGTGTGGATCGCCGTGCTGCTGCGGCACGTCTCGCCGACGATGATCCTCATCCAGGCCGGCCTGTCCGCGATCGCCGTGACGGTCGCGTCGTCCATCGCCACCGGCTCGCTGATGGAGCGCATGCTCGCGAGCCAGGAGGAGATGGACAAGCAGCGCAAGGCGAACCGGTGACGCGGATCGTCGCGGGGTCCGCGGGAGGTCGTGTCCTCGTCGTCCCGCGCAAGGGCACCCGGCCGACCAGCGAGCGTGTCCGCGAGGCGCTGTTCTCCCGCCTCGAGCACCTCGACGTCGTCGACGACGCCCGCGTGCTCGACCTGTACGCCGGTTCCGGCGCGCTCGGCCTCGAGGCCGCGAGCCGCGGGGCCCGGGCCGTGACCCTCGTCGAGGCCGCCCGGGAGGCCGCGGAGGTGTGCCGCCGCAACGTCGCCACCCTGGGGCTGACCGGCGTCGTCGTCGCGGCCGAGAGGGCCGAGAGGTTCGTCGAGCGGCCCGTCGTCGAGCCGTGGGACCTGGTGCTCGTCGACCCGCCGTACGACCTGTCCGAGGATGACCTCGCGGTGGTGCTCGCGGGGCTCGTCGGTGCGCTCTCGCCCGGCGCCGTCGTCGCCGTCGAGCGGTCCGGCCGCGCGCCCGAGCCCCGCTGGCCCGACGGCGTCGTCGCGATGAACCGCCGGTCCTACGGCGAGACGGTGGTCTGGTTCGCGGAGCCGGCACCGGCCTGACGTGCTGCGCGGACGGCGCCCCACGGCCACGACGCTACAAGGAGCGGGCCCGTCCGCTTACCCTGGCCGGGTGACGATCGCGGTGTGCCCCGGTTCCTTCGACCCGCTCACGCTCGGCCATGTCGACGTCGTGCGGCGTGCGCGCGGGATGTTCGACGAGGTCGTCGTCGGCATCGCCCGGAACTCGTCCAAGTCCGCGCTGCTGGGCGTCGACGAGCGGGTCGCGCTCGCGCGCGGCGCGCTGGTGGGTCTCGACGGTGTGCGGGTCGAGGTCGTCGACGGACTGCTGGCGGACTTCGTGCGCGAGGTCGGCGCCGGCGCGATCGTCAAGGGGCTGCGCGGCGGGGCGGACTTCGACGCCGAGCTGCCCATGGCCCTCATGAACCGGCACCTGACGGGCGTCGAGACCGTGTTCGTGGTGGGGGACCCGGCGCTGGCGCACATCGCGTCGTCGCTGGTCAAGGACGTGGCTCGCTACGGCGGGTCGATCGACGACCTCGTCCCGGACGGGGTCGCGGACGCCGTGCACGAGGCACTGAGGAGCAACCGATGAGCGAACCGACCACGCGACCCGAAGGGTTGACCGGCGTCCTGGACGCCCTGGAGCAGGCCGTCGTGGCGGCACGGGCGATGCCCATGTCGTCCTCCGTCCTGGTGAACAAGGCCGAGATCCTCGACCTGCTCGATCAGGCGCGCGGCGCCCTGCCCACGCAGCTCAGCGCGGCGGACGAGGTGCTGGCGGACGCGGACGCGGCGCGCGCAGCGGCTCGCGCGGACGCCGACGAGATCCTGGCGACGGCTCGCGCCGAGGCCGAGCGGCTCGTCGGGCACGAGGCCGTGGTCCAGGCCGCGCAGGAGCGCGCGGCCCAGGTGACGGCGACGGCCCAGGAGACCGCGGAGTCGTTGCGCCGCGACGCCGACGACTACTGCGACCGGCGCCTGGCCGACTTCGAGATCGACCTCGGCAAGGTGGTCGCGCAGGTCCAGGCCGGCCGGGCCAAGCTGGCCGGGCGGCTGGGGGACGAGGCGACCGAGGCCTGAGCGCGTCCCTGCGGGCTCGTGAGCAGGTCTGGAGCAGGGCGAAGGTCACATCGCAAGATTTGGGCGCCGCCCCGTGGTGCCGTACTGTTGTCGGTTGGTCCTGCCGGTCATGGCACGGACCGAGATCAACGAGGGGACCCGGACGTGCAGCGCCCTGCCCACCTCGATCCCCGTTCGCCGTTCGTGCTCGACACCCACGAGCTCGGCCGACGTCCGGGATCGACGAGGACCGTGCAGCGCACCGTCGGTGCCCCCGAGGATCTCGGGACGGACGTGATCGGCATCCCCACCGGGACCGACGTCGAGCTGGATCTGCGGCTCGAGGCGGTCATGGAGGGGGTCCTGGTCTCCGGCTCCGTTCGCGGGCGGGCGATCGGGGAGTGCGTGCGCTGCCTGGGTGAGGTCGTCGAGGATGTCGACGTCTTCCTCACGGAGCTGTACGTCTACCCCGAGCGTGCCGCTGTCGCGGCGGAGGAGGGCGACGAGGACGAGGACGTGCGTGAGCTGGAGGGCGACCTGGTCGACCTCGAGCCCGCGCTGCGGGACGCGGTCGTGCCGGCTCTGCCGTTCCAGCCGTTGTGCTCGCCCGACTGCCAGGGTCTGTGCTCCGAGTGCGGAGCCCGCCTGGCGGACGACCCAGACCATTCGCATGAGATCCTTGACCCGCGCTGGTCCGCACTGAGCGGACTGGCGGGCATGCAAGACGAGACGAAAGAGAGCTAGCCGTGGCGGTTCCGAAGCGCAAGATGTCGCGCAGCAACACCCGTGCGCGTCGCTCGCAGTGGAAGACCACTGCCACGACGCTGACCTCCTGCCCGCAGTGCAAGGCCGACAAGAAGCCCCACACGGCGTGCCCGTCGTGCGGTGCCTACAACGGCCGCACCTACGCCCAGGCAGTGCGTTCCGAGCTCGCGGGCTGACACCTGCATGACCGCTCGTGACGCCGACGCGCCCCACGGCGCCGGCGCGAGCGAACTCGTCGAGAAGCTCGGGGTCCATCTGGACCCCGAGCTTCTCGTGCTTGCCCTGACCCACCGCTCGTTCGCGCACGAGGCCGGCGGCATCCCGACCAACGAGCGCCTCGAGTTCCTGGGCGACACCGTGCTCGGCCTCGTCGTGACGGAGTCGCTGTACCGGACGCACGCCGACGAGCCGGAGGGGGCGCTCGCGAAGATGCGGGCCGCCACGGTCTCGCAGCGGGCGCTCGCGATCGTCGCGCGAGACCTCGACCTCGGCTCCTACGTGCTGCTCGGCAAGGGCGAGATCGCCACGGGCGGCGCGGACAAGGACTCGATCCTGTCCGACACGCTCGAGGCGCTGTTCGGCGCGATCTACCTCTCGCACGGCCTCGAGGTCGCGCGGGGGGTCGTCGAGCGCCTCGTCGGGCCGTCCCTGGTGCGCGCCGCGGACCTGGGTGCGGGTCTGGACTGGAAGACGTCCCTGCAGGAGCTCGCCGCCGAGCTCGAGCTCGGTGCGCCGCACTACGAGGTCACCGGCGAGGGGCCGGACCACGCCCGCACCTTCACCGCGCACGCCGTGGTGGGGGGCGAGGCCCGCGGCTCCGGGGTCGGGACGGCCAAGAAGGTGGCCGAGCAGCAGGCGGCGGAGGCTGCGTACGCGGCGCTCCAGCCGCTGCGGGGCGCGCGTCCCGCGTCGGCCTGACGGGTGCCTGAGCTCCCCGAGGTCGAGACCGTCCGCGACGGGCTGGCCCGGCACGTGCTGGGTCGCACGGTCGCGCGCGTCGAGGTGCGGCGCGACTACAGCGTCCGCCGGCACGAGGGCGGTCCGCGAGACTTCGTCGGGCGGCTCACGGGCCGCACCTTCCAGGCCGCCGTGCGGCGCGGGAAGTTCTGCTGGTTGTTGCTGGGCGACGACGAGGCGCTGCTGACCCACCTCGCGATGAGCGGGCAGCTGCTGGTGCGGGGGTCGGCCGACGACGGACGCGACCACCCGCACCTGCGGGTGCGGATGACGCTCGACGACGGGGGCGCGCTCGACTTCGTCGACCAGCGAACCTTCGGGCACCTGAGCGTCCAGGAGCTCGTCGCGACGCCCGACGGTCTGCCGGGCGGGGCCGGGTCCCCGCTGGCGGCCGTCCCCGGACCGGTCGCGCACATCGCGCGCGACCTGCTCGACCCCGCGCTCGACCTCGCGGCGCTGGTGGCGGCGCTGCATGCCCGTCGCACCGGGGTGAAGCGCGCCCTGCTCGACCAGACCCTGGTCTCCGGCGTCGGCAACATCTATGCCGACGAGAGCCTGTGGCGCGCGCGGCTGCACTTCGCACGCCCGACGGACACCCTGACCCGGCCCGAGGCCCGGCGCGTGCTCGCCGCCGCGCACGAGGTCATGTCCGAGGCGCTGGTGCAGGGCGGGACGAGCTTCGACGCGCTGTACGTGAATGTCAACGGCGCGTCGGGGTACTTCGACCGGTCGCTGGCCGTCTACGGGCAGGCGGGGCAGCCGTGCCCGCGGTGCGGGACCCCCGTGCGGCGCGACGCGTTCATGAACCGCTCGTCGTACACGTGCCCGCGCTGCCAGCCGCGCCCACGCAACGGCCGCTGGTAGCCCAGCGGGTCCGTCAGCGCTGCACGACGTTGCGCAGCGGCTCGCCCGTCAGGAACGCGGCGAGGTTCTGCTCGAGCAGCGCGCCGGCGCCGATCGGCCGCCCGCCCGCGGCGTGGGGGCTGACCAGGATGTTCGGCTCGTCCCACAGCGGTGAGTCGGCGGGGAGCGGCTCGCGGTCGACGACGTCGAGCGCGGCACCCGCGAGGTCGCCGGCCCGGACCGCGGCCAGCAGGGCGTCCTGGTCGAGCGTCGCGCCACGGCCCACGTTGACCACCCAGGCACGCCGGGGGAGGAGCCGCAGCACGTCCGCGTCGACCGCGTGCCGGGTGGCCGGCGTGTCGGGCAGCAGGTCGATGAGGACGTCGGCGTCGGCGAGCACGTCGGGCAGGTCGTCGGGCGTGACGACGCGGTAACCGTCCCGCGTCCCGCTCGTCGTCGCGACGCCCGTGACCTGGGCGCCCAACGCCGTCAGGAGCGGCGCCAGGCGGGCGGCGATCGAGCCGAACCCCCACACCACCACCTGCGCGCCGGCCAGCGAGCGGAACTCCGTGGGGCGCACCGGCTGGATGCCGCCCAGCTCGCCGGCCCAGCGGTGCTCCTGCTGGGCGCGGACCAGGTCCGGCAGTCGTCGCGCGCACGCGAGGACGAGCGCGAGCGTGTGCTCCGCGACGGGCCCGTCGTGCAGGCCGCGGCCGGAGGTGATCATGACGTCGGGGCCGAACCCGGCGTCGAGGATCGTGTCGACACCGGCCGACAGCGCGGCCACCCAGCGCAGGTCGGTCAGGCGCGTCGCGGCGTCCCGCAGCGCGCGTCGTCCGCTGCCCCACACCACCAGGACCTGCGCGCCGACGTCGGGGACCGGGCCGCTCGGGTCGTAGCGCACCTCGTGCACGCCGTCCGGGAGCGTGAGGTCGTCGTCGAGCGTGGTGGGGACGAGGATCGTGGTCACACGTCGATACGATGCCACGGTGTCTACCGCCACCGCCCACGGCCCCGGTCCCATCAGCGTCATGATCATCGACGACCACGAGGTGGTCCGTCGCGGGATCGCCGAGGTCGTCGAGCGTGCCGACGGCATGACTGTCGTCGCCGAAGCAGGCACGGTCGCCGACGGTGTGCGCCGTGCCGGGCTCGTCCACCCCCAGGTGCTGCTCGTGGACCTGCAGCTCCCTGACGGGACGGGCATCGACGTCCTGCGACGGCTGCGCGAGATCCTGCCGGAGGCCCGCGCCATCGTCCTGACCTCCTTCGACGACGACGACGCCCTCGCGGCCGCGCTCGAGGCGGGGGCCGCCGCCTACCTGCTCAAGTCGGTGCGGGGCGCGGAGATCACGGACGTCATCAAGGCGGTCGCGGCCGGTCGGGCGTTGCTCGACGAGCGGACCGTCACGCGTCGTCGGGCCGGCCACGACGACCCGACGGAGAACCTCACGCCCAGCGAGCTGCGCGTGCTCGACCTCATCGGCGAGGGGCTCTCCAACCGCGAGATCGCCGAGCGCCTGGGCGTCGCCGAGAAGACGGTCAAGAACCACATCACGTCCTTGCTGGCCAAGATGGGCCTGCAGCGCCGCACCCAGGTGGCGGCATGGGTGGCGGGCCACAAGCGCCAGGCCTGGCGCACCGACCCGACCCACTGACCCCACCCGCCGCCCCCTGACCACCCCGCGTCGAGACAGACGTATCGAGTCGAGACAGACGTCTGCAGAGGTCTGTCTCGGCCAGAGACGTCGGTCTCGGCGGTGGTCGGGTCACCAGCGCAGCTCGCGACGGGGCTTCATTCCCGCTGTCGCCGCACCGGGGAGCACCTGGCGCATGCGTGACTCGAACGCGCCGGCCACGCGGAGGTCGTCGTTCGTCACGTGCGTGACGCCCCACCCTTCCTCGACGAGTGCGTCGTGGCGCCGCTTCTCCGCCATGAACACCTCGGTGGTGCGGTCGTCGTACTTGCTCCGCCCGTCGTACTCGACGAGCACCTTCCACTCGGGCCAGCCCAGGTCCCCCCAGAAGACGCCGAGCCTCGTTGCCACCCTGATCTGCGTCGTGGGGACGGGGAAGCCGGCGCGCAGCAGGCGGTAGCGACAGATCGACTCGGGCGGGGACTCAGCCCCGTCGTCGGCGTAGCGAAGGATTGCGAGCGCGCGTGCGTGCCCTCGGGCGCCGCGCCGTGCTCGTGCCACCAGCTCGTCCACCGTCAGTCCCGCGCTGAGCCCCGCGTCCGCGACGACGAGGGCTTGCGGTGCCCGCAGCGTCGTCAGGCAGTCCCACACCGTGCGGCTCAAGGTCGTGGCGGGGACGCCGGCAACGAGGGCGCGGTCGTCCTCTGGCGGGAGCGGCGTGTGCCGTGTCACGTGCGACGTTCCGATCCCGCGTGGTGGCGTGGCCTGGTAGATCGACGGAGTCATGGCGAGCTGTTGCAGGGCGAGGCCGTGGAGCAGTGCGGCCGAGCCGTGGCTGAAGACGTGCTCGGTCCTGAGCAGGTGGTGCGTGGCCACGAGGTGGGCGAGTGCGAGATCGGCCGGTGCTTCGTCGGGGTTCACCTGGAGGTACGCACCGCGGCGCAGGCGCTTGATCGAGCCGGCCGCGAGCATCCGTCCCAGCTCATCGGGAGAGTAGTCCCGGGCGAGGAGAAGGGCGGGTGGCGCGGTGGGCGGACGGAGCAGCGACGGTGCACCGGGACGACGAGGCATGGCCGCACTGTGCCCGACCGCACCTCCCCCGCGAGCAGGTCGCGAGCGAACCTGTGGACAACGTCCGCGCAGCATCGCTCCGGCAAGACGCCACGCCCGGCTCAGCCCGCGCTCGTCGGGCGCGCCGAGATAGACGTCTATGCGTGAGACAGACGTGTGCAGAGGTCTATCTCACCCGTAGACGTCTAGTTCGGCGGGGGCCTGGCGGTCAGGTGAGGGCGGCGGCCGTCGGGTCCTGGTGGCGGAGGCGGTCGGCCACCTCCTGGACCAGCTCTTCCGTCTCCGGCTCGCCCTCACCCCACTGCGCGACGATCTCCCGGAGCTGGCGGCGCTCGTTCTCGCGCAGCTCCTCGGCCACCGCGTCGCCGGCCGGGGTGGGGGTCGCGACGTCGGCGGCGAGCTGGATCAGACCGCGGTCGACGAGCTCGCCGGCGACCTCCCTGATGCGCTCCACCGGCACGTGCGAACGGTCGTGCATGACGGCGATCGACCGGGACCGCTCGCCGCTGACGCGGCTCAGCATCCAGCACTGGCCGGGCGTCAGGTCGATGTCGAGGTCGCGGTTGAGCAGCGCGTACGCCTTGAGCGGGTCCTGGCTGCCGACCTCGCGCCACAGCATGAGCCGCAGCTCCTCGTACGACGACCGGCCGCCCGGGGCACCGAACGCCTCGCCCGGCTCGGGGCTGCTCGCGCCGGTGCGGAGCGTGACCTCCGGGATGAGCCACGTGAGGGCGAAAGCGAGGATCCCGACCGGCACCGCCCACAGGAAGATGGTGTGGATCGAGTCTGCATAGCCGTCGAGGAACCAGTTCTGCACGGCGGTCGGGCAATTCTCCAGTCCTTGCGACGTCTGGGTGAGCACGTCGGCGGAGCACGGTCCGACGGCGCCGTCGGGCGGGTTCGTCGCCAGCGTCGACGTCAGGTGCGAGCTGAAGACGGTCCCGAAGATCGCCACGCCGACGCTGCTGCCGATGGTGCGGAAGAACGTCGCGCCGCTGGTCGCGGTGCCCAGGTCGCGGTACTCGACGGCGTTCTGCACCGCGAGGACCAGCACCTGCATGACGAGGCCGAGCCCGGCACCCAGCACGAGCATGTACAGCCCGGACTGCAGGCTCGTGGTCTCCCGGTCCATGAGCGACAGCAGGTAGAGGCCGATGGTGAAGACGACCGTCCCGACGATCGGATAGACCTTGTACCGCCCCGTGCGGCTGATGAGCTGACCGCTGCCGATCGACGTGATGAGCAGGCCCACCATCATGGGGATCATCTGGAGGCCGGACTCGGTGGCCGTGGCGTGGTGCACACCCTGCAGGTAGAGCGGCAGGTAGGTGATCGAGCCGAACATCGCGAAGCCGACGACGAACCCGACGACCGAGGTGGTGACGAAGACCCGGTTGCGGAAGAGCCTCAGCGGCAGCACCGGCTCGGGAACCCGGGCCTCGACGAACGCGAAAGCGACGACGGCCGCCACGCCCAGGATCGCGAGGCCGACGACCTCGGGGCCGCCCCAGTCCCACGTCGACCCACCCAGGCTGGTGATCAGCACGATGCTCGTCGCCACGGTGGCCAGCAGCGTGATGCCGAGGTAGTCGATCTTGGGTGACGTCCGCGCCTTCGTCACCGGCAGCACGGCGGAGACGACGACGAGGGCGACGGCGCCGATCGGCAGGTTGATGTAGAACACCCACCGCCAGCCGATGGTGTCGACGAACAGGCCGCCGAGCAGCGGCCCGGCCACGCTGGACAGCCCGAACACGGCGCCGAACGCGCCCTGGTACCGGCCGCGGTCACGCGGCGGCACGACGTCGGCGATGATCGCCTGCGCCAGGACCATCAGACCGCCGCCGCCGATGCCCTGGACGGCGCGCCACGCGATGAGCTGCCCCATGCCCTGCGAGGTCCCGGAGAGTGCGGAGCCCACCAGGAAGATGACGATGCAGGCGATGAACAGCGTCTTGCGTCCGTAGAGGTCGCCGAGCTTGCCCCACAGCGGCGTCGAGACGGTCGACGCCAGCATGTAGGACGTCACGACCCACGACAGGTGCTCCGCGCCACCGAGGTCGGACACGATCGTCGGGAGGGCCGTCGCGACGATCGTCTGGTCGAGTGCCGCCAGCAGCATCGCGAGCATCAGGCCACCGAAGATGGTCCAGACGGCGCGTGGCGAGAGCTGGGTGGGTGCCTGCTGCGGTGCGGCCTGTTCAGCCATCGGATTCCCCCGTCCCGTCCTTCGCATCGTCGTGCAGGACAAACCGGGGTGCAACAGGTCAGACCAGGGGAGCCTGCCAGGTCAGCAGCGTGCCGCGAGCCGTGGGTGCGGCGCCGATCGTGAACGTGCCGCCGTGCTGACGAGCCCGGGCCGCCAGGTTGCCGGTGCCTGATGCGCGGTCGCGGCGCGCGGGGATGCCGACGCCGTCGTCGAGCACCTCCACCTGGACGCGACCCACGGGACCGCGCCCGACGACGTCGACGCGCACCGAGACCGATGCGGCGTGCGCGTGCCGCGCGGCATTGGCGAGGCCCTCGCGCACGACGGCGACGACGTCGTCGGTCGTGGCGGCGTCGACGCGCTCGTCGAGCAGGTCCTCGTCGAGGCCGTCGTCGGACAGCACGCGCCCGTCGAGCGTCACGACGAGCGACGGCGCGAAGCCCAGCCCGGTCCGGGCGAGCGACGCCTCGCGCCGCAGGCGTTCGACGAGGCCAGTGGCCGCGTCGGGGTCGCGCAGCGCGTGCACGATCTGGCGGATCTGCTTGACCGACGAGTCCACGTTGTCGAGGGCCTCGTCCAGGATCGTCGTCAGGTCGACCGGGTCGACGCCGTCCGCGGCACGCCGACGCACGGTCTCGAGCTGCATGCCGGTGGCGAACAGCTGCTGGATCGCGAGGTCGTGCAGGTCGCGGGCGATCCGGGCGCGCTCGTCGAACAGCGCGGCGATGTCCTGCGCGTGGCGGGCCTCGGCCAGGACGTACGCGAGCGCGGCCTGGCTGGCGAACGTCTCGGCGGTGGTCAGGTCGCGCTCGTCGAACGGGGCCCGGCCGTTGCGGCGCAGCAGGATCAGCACGCCGACGCCGCGGCCCGACGCCTGCAGCGGCGTGAACATGGCCGGCCCGAACGACCGCATCGACTCGAGCCGCACGGTTCGCGACCGTGACATGGACGGCGTCTGCAGCCCGCGCCCCTCGCGCATCACCGTCCAGGCCCGGCCCCCCTCGGGCATCTGCTCGCCCACCAGACGGTCGGCGTCGTGCCCGTCGGCCAGCTCGATGTACAGCGCCCCGCCCACGCCCGGCAGTGCCAGCGCGGCCGTGTCGGCCCCGGCCACCTCGCGCGCGGTGGCCGCGATGCGCTCCAGGGCCTCCTCCTCGTCGACTCCCTCGAGCAGCATCGTCGCGATGTCCTGACCGGCCCGCAGCCAGTGCTCACGACGCGCGGCCTCCGCGTAGAGCTGTGCGTTGGAGACGGCGACGCCCGCGGCCGCGGCCAGCGCCAGCACGATGCGTTCGTCGGCGGGTGTGAACCCGCCGTCCTTCTCCGACAGGTAGAGCTGACCGAAGACGTGGTCCGCGACGCGCACGGACGCGCCCAGGAACGAGCCCATGGGCGGGTGCTCGGCGGGGAAACCGCGGAACGCGGGATGATCGGTCAGGTCGGCGAGCCGCAGGACCCCCTCGCGCGGGATGCGCCCCAGGACCCCTTGCGCGTGCGGTGCGTGGCCCATCACCCGGGCCATGGCCGTGGGGATGCCGGTGTAGACGAACATCGTGGAGGCGCCGTGCTGGTCCAGCACGTTGATCGCGCCGTAGCGCGCTCCCGTCAGGTCCGCACTGACCTGCACGAACCGGTTGAGCACGGCGGTCAGGTCCAGCTCGCTCGCGACGGCCAGGATCGCCTCGAGCACGTCCTGCAGCGCGTCGCCCGTCACGTGCAGGGGCTCGGCGTCGACCTCGGTGATCGTGCCGTCCCGGAACGGCGCGCCGGGGTGCCGGTCGGGGCTCACGTGTCCTCCGTCTGCTGGCTGCGTTCCTGGGCGAGGTCGTCACGGTAGCGCGCGTCGCGGGCCAGGAGGTCGGCGTGCGTCCCGCGTGCCGCGACGTGCCCGCTGTCGAGACGGATCACCTCGTCGGCCGCGGCCAGCGGCGTGAGGCGGTGGGTCACGACGACGACACCACGATCGCGGTGCTCGGTGAGCAGGCGGTGCACCAGCTCGTCGGCGGTCGCAGGGTCGACGTGCTCGGCGGGTTCGTCGACGAGCAGCAGCGGCGCCGGTGCCAGGAACGCGCGGGCAAGCAGCAGCCGCCGACGCTCCCCGCCGGACAGCGTGCGCCCGTCGGGGCCCAGCAGCGTCTCGACGCCCTCGGGCAGGCCCGCGAGCCACGTGCCGAGCCCGGCGTGGGCCAGCGCGTCCGCGGCCTCGTCGGGCGTCACGTCGCCACGCGCCACGCGCAGGTTCTCCAGGACCGTGGTGCCGAACACGTAGCCGTCCTCGGCGACGTGCACGACGCTCGCCGGCGGCCGTGCCACCTCGTCGAGGTCGGCGCCGCCCAACCGCACGGACCCGCCGCGCGCGGGAAGCAGACCCGCGAGCGTGAGCAGCAGGGTCGTCTTGCCCGTGCCGCTGGGCCCGACGACGGCCACCGCGCGGCCCGGCCGCACGTCGAGGTCCAGTCCCCGCACGACGACGGTGTCGCCCCAGCCGACGGCGAGGTCGCGAGCCTCGAGCGTCGGCGCGAGATCGGTCGGTGCAGCCTCGGGCGCCGGCGGTCCGGCGGCGTCGAGCAGCGCGAGGATCCGCGCGGCGGCGGCGCGTGAGCGGTGCACCTGGACCGCCGCGGCGGGCAGCAGCGCCGCGGCCTCGAACGCCGCGAGCGGCGTGAGCACGACGACGGCGAGCTCGACGGGCGCCAGCCGGCCGGCGGCCACGGCGGGGACGCCGGTGAGCAGCGCGGCCAGGACGGCGAGCCCGACGGCGGCCTGACCCAGCGCGGCGGCGAGGGCCGCGCTCGGGGCACCGCGGTCCGTCGCCGCGGCCACGGACCGGTCCGCGGCGCGCAGGGCGTCGAGCTCGGTGGCGGTGCGCCCGGCCACGGCCAGCGGACCGGCATCGTCGAGCAGGCCCAGCGCTGTGGCGCTCGCACGCGCCCGACCGTCGGCCGCCTCCCGTTCCGTGGTCCGTGCGCCGGCGGCGGCCAGGGCCGGCGCGACGACCCCCGCGAGCACCAGGCACGCGGCGAGGGCGAGCCCCGCGAGCGGCCAGAACATGCACATCGCGACGCTGGTCCCCACGCCCAGTGCCGCGGCGACCGCGGCGGGCAGCAGGCCACGGACCACCACGTCGCCGACCGCGTCGACGTCCGCGCCCACGCGCGTCAGCAGGTCGCCGCGGCGCACGGCCATCAGTGCGGACGGTCGCCCGACCGAGAGCCGCTCGTAGAGCGTGGTGCGCAACGTCGTCATGCCGCGCAGCGCGACGTCGTGCGACACCAGCCGCTCGCAGTAGCGCAGCACGCCGCGCCCGATGCCGAACGCCCGGACGGCGACCGTCGCGACGCTGAGGGTGAGCACGGGGGGCATCTGGGACGCGCGCGCGATCAACCAGGCGGCCACGGCGGCCAGCGCGACCGCGCACCCGAGCGCCGCGGTGCCGAGCGCGACGGCCTGGACGACGCGACGCCGGTCGACGTCGAGGAGGGCGACCGCGCGTCGCAGCGTCCCGCTGGGCGCGCTCACCGGCTCACCGCCGCGTGCGCCTGGTCCGGGTGGTCGGCGGGGGTCACGACGACGACGTCGTCCGCGCAGGCGAGCAGGGACGCACGGTGCGCGACGAGCACCACGGTGCGCCCGGCGGCGCGCATGGCGCGGACGGAGTCGAGCACCACGCGTTCGCCGGCGGCGTCGAGGTGCGCGGTCGGTTCGTCGAGCACGACGAGCGGGGCGGGGGAGAGCAGCGCGCGGGTGAGCGCGACGCGCTGACGCTGTCCGACGGACAGTCCGTCCCCGCCGCGGCCGAGCTGGGTCGCCCAGCCGTCCGGCAGCCCGACGAGGGCACCGTCGAGGCCCGTCATCGCAGCGGCGGCCGCACGCGCGTCGTCGTCGGCGCCCCCGACCACCTCGAGCAGCGGGCCCGGCTCGAGGACGGGGCGCTGCGGCAGCCACGTGATCTGCGACCAGTAGGTGGCGCGCGCGACGTCGGCCAGTGCGAGGCCGTCGTCGGGGCCGGCGCCGGAGTGCAGCACGACGCTGCCCTCGTCGGGCGCGAGCAGCCCCAGCAGCACGTCGACGGTCGTCGACTTGCCGCCGCCGCTCGGTCCCGTCAGGGCCAGGACACGGCCCGGGCGGATCCTGGCGTCCAGGCGGTCCGGGGTCCGGCCGACGCTCACGCCGCGCAGCTCGATCGTCGTCGACGCCAGGTCCGGTGCGGCTCGCGTGCCGTCGGGGCGGACCGGCACGTCCAGGATCGCGAACGCCTGCTCGGCCGCCGCGACGCCGTCGCTCGCCGCGTGGAACTGCGCCCCCACCTGGCGCAACGGGTTGAACACCTCGGGTGCCAGCACCAGCACGGCCAGCCCCGTCACGAGGGACAGCTCGCCCTCCACGAGCCTCAGCCCGATCCCGACCGCGACGAGCGCGACCGACAGCGTGGTCAACAGCTCGAGGACCATGCCGGACAGGAAGGCGATCCGCAGCGTGCCCATCGTCGCCCGCCGGTGGGCGTCTCCCAGCGCCTGCACGCGTGCCGCGGGGCCGCGCTCGCGGCCGAACGCCCGCAGCGTCGGCAGACCGGCGAGCAGGTCGAGGGTCTGGCTTCCGAGGCGGCGCATGGTGGCCAGACCGCGCTCGGAGCGCCCCTGCGTGAGACGCCCGACGAGCCACATGAAGATCGGCACGAGCGGCAGCACCACCACGAGGATCGCGGCGGAGACCCAGTCGAGGCCGAGGACGACCAGCAGGGTCGCGGGGGTGACCGTGGCGGCGAGCAGGAGCTGGGGCAGGTAGCGCACGAAGTAGGGCTCGAGGTCGTCGAGCCCGCGGGTCGCGAGCGTCGCGACACCGGGCCCCTCGCCACCGGCGAGCCAGCGCGGGCCGAGGGCCGCGGCGTGCGCGACGACGGCCTCGCGCAGCTCGGCCACGGCGCGGGTCGCGGCGCGGTGGGCGAACCGCTCCTGCGCGTACGTCGTCGCCGCACGCAGGGCGACGACGACGGCGAGCCACCCGACGAGCGGCGCGAGGGCCGCGAGGTCGGCACCGTCGTGCACGGCACGACCCAGCGCGTGCGCGAGCAGCACCGCCTGTGCGACGACCAGCGCCGCGGTGACGATGCCGAGCGCCGCCGTCAGCGCGACGTACCCGCGTGCCGCGTGCGCGTGCCGCAGCAGGCGGGGGTCGAGCGGTCTCATGCCGAGGCGGCCCTCACCGGTCCTGCGTGCCCGCGTCGGCGGTCGGGCGCTCGAACGTCAACCCGATGGAGTCGGGGATGTGGTCGGCAGAGATGCGCTTGCGGAACACCCAGTACGTCCACCCCTGGTAGAGCAGCACGAGCGGGGTCAGGATCACCGCGACCCAGGTCATGACGGTCAGCGTGTAGTGCGTGGACGACGCGTTCGTGGTGGTCAGCGAGTTCGCGGCGTCGAACGCGGGCATGACGTCGGGGAACAGCGAGCCGAAGATCAGCACGACGGCCGCGACGAGAGTGACCGCGGACGCGAGGAAGGCGAGCCCCTCGCGGCGGGTGCGCGTCGCCACGACGAGCAGCACGAGAGCGAGCGCGGCCACGGCGACGGCGGCCCAGGTCCACGCGTTGTCGGAGTAGGCGACCTGCGCCCAGATCGCCCATGCCGCGGCGACGACGAGCGTCACCGGCGCGAGCCGCGCACCGAGCGCGGCGGCCCGGTCGCGGACGTCGCCGGCAGACTTCAGGCCCAGGAACACGGCACCGTGCGTGAGGAACAGCAGCGCGGTCGTCGCGCCGCCCAGCAGCGCGAACGGGTTGAGCAGCGCCCAGAACCCGCCCACGTACTGGTGGTCGGCGTCCAGCTCGACGCCGCGCACGATGTTCGCGAACGCGACGCCCCACAGCACGGCCGGGACCCACGACCCGACGATGAGCGCCCGGTCCGCCCAGGCGCGCCACCGGTCGTCGTCGATCTTGCCGCGCCACTCGAACGCGACCACGCGGACGATCAGGGCCAGCAGGATGAGCAGCAACGGCAGGTAGAAGCCGGAGAACAACGTCGCGTACCACTCGGGGAACGCGGCGAAGGTCGCACCGCCGGCGGTCAGCAACCACACCTCGTTGCCGTCCCACACGGGGCCGATCGTGTTGATCATGACGCGGCGCTCGCGCTCGCGCGCCGGGCCGCGGCGGGGCAGCAGGCCCAGCAGCATCCCGACGCCGAAGTCGAACCCCTCGAGCACCAGGTACCCCGTCCACAGGACGGCGATGAGGATGAACCAGACGGTGGTCAGCTCCATGGTCGTCTCCTGTCAGTACGCGAAGGACAGCGGGCGGTCGGCGTCGTCGTCGGTGCGCGCCTCGGGACTGGGGTCCTTCTCCGAGGGTGCGACGCCCTCGATCGTGTAGCGGTGCATGAGCCGGTACCAGACCACCGCGAGCACGCCGTACAGCAGTGTGAACGCGATCAGGCTGGTCAGGACGCCGCCGGCGCCGGGGACCACGGACACCCCGCGGGCGGTGATCAGCCACACGCCGTCCACGCCGGACGGGTTCGGGTTGGGCGCGACGACCCAGGGCTGGCGGCCCATCTCGGTGAAGATCCAGCCGAACGACGACGCGAGGAACGGTGTCGCGATGGCAGCAATGCCCAGCGTCCCGAACCACTTCTTGTCGGTCACGCGCCCCTTGCGGGTCAACCACAGGGCCGCGAGCGCGAGCGCCGCCGAGCCGATGCCGAAGCCGATCATGAGGCGGAAGCCCCAGTACGTCACGGTCAGGTCGGGCTGGTAGGAGATCGGGTCGCCGTTCTCGTCGGTGTAGCCGAACTTCTGCTCGTACTCGGCCTGCAGGTCGTGCACGCCCTGGAGGGTGGCGTTGAAGTCGTCGGTCGCCAGGAACGAGGTCAGGCCCGGGATCGAGATGAGGTGCTTGACGTTGTCGCAGTCGTTGGACAGGTTCCCGATGGCCAGGATCGAGAAGTCCGCGCCGGACGTCGTGTTGCATAGGGCCTCGGCGGAGGCCATCTTCATGGGCTGCTGCTTGAACATGAGCTTGGCCTGCGCGTCGCCGGAGATCGCGACCCCGACGCCGCCCACGAGCATCACGATCATGCCGAGCACCACGGCCGGTCGGTAGACGTCCTTCGCGGTGGCGACGTCGCCGCGTCGCACGAGCTTGACCATCCACCAGGCGCCGATGCCGGCGACGAAGGTGCCCGCGGTCACGAACGCGGCGGTGATGGTGTGCGGGAACGCAGCGAGCACGGTCGGGTTGGTGAGGACGGCCCCGATGTCGTTCATCTCTGCGCGGCCGGTCTTCTCGTTGAAGACCGCACCCACCGGGTGCTGCATCCACGAGTTGGCGGCGAGGATGAAGAAGGCGGACAGGTTGGTCGCGATCGCCACCGCCCAGATGCACGCCAGGTGGATCTTCTTGGGCAGCTTGTCCCAGCCGAAGATCCACAGCCCCAGGAACGTCGACTCGACGAAGAACGCGGCGAGGGCCTCCATGGCCAGCGGCGCCCCGAAGACGTCGCCGACGAACCGCGAGTACTCGCTCCAGGCCATCCCGAACTGGAACTCCTGCACGATGCCCGTGGCCACGCCGATGGCGAAGTTGATGAGCAGCAGCTTGCCGAAGAACTTGGTCAGGCGCAGCCAGCGTTCGTTGCCGGTGCGCACCCACGCCGTCTGCATGATCGCGACCATCGGCGACAGACCGATCGTCAGCGGCACGAAGATGAAGTGGTAGACGGTGGTGATGCCGAACTGCCAGCGGGACAGGGCGAGTGCGTCCACGAGATCTCCGAGCGGGGAGTGCGAGCCGGGCGGTAGGTCCTCCGTCGAGCGGCGGACCTGGGGGAACGCTAGGACAAGGTCCAGTCTCCACCCGGGACCAAGGTCCCGGGTACTGACACCGTGTCGCAACCTGACGCATTCGCGGCGGGTTGCGAGTCCCTGTGCGATACTGACGACGGTTCGCCAGGCGCCCACACCGTCCGGCAGACCCGTGAGCTCGCAGCATCGCCCGCGTCGCGTGCGCCAGCCGCCGCCCGGCAGTTCGTCAGGCCCCCGATCGGGGCCGGGACCGCTCAGGCAGGCGATGGCCCCGGCCAGGTGCAGCAGCCATGACCGACGACTTCCGTCGCCACGCCCCGGCGTGAGCGACGACCGACCCGCCACGGGCCGCCAGATGTGTGGGTGGTGATTCGTGGTACCCAGGAGCACCTCGCGTGATGTCCGACAACACCTCCGAGTCCGCAGCAACCACGACGGGCGGGGGTGAGACGTCGCCCGCACCGGCGCGCCGTCGTCGTGCCACCCGCAGCGCGGCTGCCCCGGACGCCGTGACCACCCCCGCTGCACCTGCCCAGGACGCTGCGCCTGCTCAGGACGCTGCGCCTGCCCCGGAGCCGGTCGCCAAGAAGGCCACGCGCTCGCGCGCCAAGACCGTGAAGGCGTCCGACCAGAAGTCCGCGCCCGACGAGACCCCCGTGGTCGACGAGGCCGCGCCGCAGGAGCGCCCGAAGCGTGCGCGGGGTGGCAAGAAGGTCGCCGCAGCCGAGACCGCTTCGCCCGAGACCGATCTGCCCGAGAGCGCGGCGAGCACGCCGCGGACGAAGGCGCCGCGCAAGCGGGCCACGCGCCCCGCCGCCAGCCCTGACACCTCGTCGTCGGCGGAGGCCGTCGCACCGGCCGAGCAGACCGCGACGGAGCCCTCGTCGGCCGCGACCCCGGAGCCTGCCGCCCCGTCCGTCGAGACCGCCGAGCCGAAGGCGCCGGCCCGCCGCCGCCGGGCGAGCTCCCGCCCCGCCGCAGCCCCCGCGCAGCCGGCGCCGGTCGCGGAGGAGCCCGAGGTCACCGAGGAGCCCGAGGAGGGTGTGGCGCAGGCCGACGCCCCGAACGCCCCCGCGCTGGACGTGCTGGCCGCGTTCGCCGGCTCGTCGAAGGAGCAGGCCGCGCCGGCGACCGCCACGCCGCAGAAAGATGCGGCGACCACCGGTGCCCAGCGCGGCGCGTCACCGCGCCTGGCCACGACGGCGCTCCTGTTCCAGGCACCCGAGGCGACGCCCCGCGCGCGCCGTCGCCGTGCCACGTCGAACGCCGGTTCGCCCGAGGCCATCTCGGAGGCGGCCCGCGAGCACGACGCCGCGGCCGCCGAGGCGCAGGACGACCAGCAGCAGGACGACCAGCAGCAGGACGACCAGCCGACCGACCAGCAGGCCGACACGTCGCGCCCCACGGGTCGTTCGTCGCGTCGTCGCGGTCGTCGCGGACGCGGTGGTGAGCCGCCGGCGGCATCGACCGACGACGAGACCGTCGAGGACGAGCCCGCGGTCGACGACGAGCCGAGCGAGGTCCAGGACCAGGCCGAGGTCGCCGAGGCCGAGGCTGAGGACACCGACACCGATACCGGCGCGGACGAGGACGACGACGCCGCCGGGGGCTCCGCGCCCCGCCGTCGTCGCCGTCGCGGTGGTCGTGGCCGTCGTCGCCCCGACCAGGGGGACGCAGCAGACGCCGACGAGAACGGCGACGGGTCGGTCGACGCGGAGCAGGCCGACGCCGCGGAGGAGTCGGACGAGGACCCCGAGGACGGCGAGGGGGGCGAGCAGGGTTCGTCGAGCCGCCGCCGTCGCCGTCGTCGTCGTGGTTCCGCGCGGACCGGCGACGGCGAGGGCGAGCCGCGTTCGCGTGCGCGCAGCGGCGGCGACGAGGTCACCGCGCTGCGCGGCTCGACGCGCCTGGAGGCCAAGCGTCAGCGTCGCCGCGAGGGACGTGACGCGGGCCGTCGTCGTCAGATCATCACCGAGGCCGAGTTCCTGGCCCGTCGCGAGTCGGTCGACCGCTCGATGGTCGTGCGCGAGCGCGGCGGGCGCACCCAGATCGCGGTGCTGGAGGACGGCGTGCTCGTCGAGCACTACGTCTCCAACCAGGCGTCCGCGTCGGTCGTCGGGAACGTCTACCTGGGCCGCGTGCAGAACGTGCTGCCCAGCATGGAGGCCGCGTTCGTCGACGTCGGCAAGGGCCGCAACGCCGTCCTCTACGCCGGCGAGGTCAACTGGGACGCCGCCCACATCGAGGGCGGCAGCGCCCGTCGCATCGAGCAGGCCCTCAAGTCGGGCGACTCGGTGCTGGTCCAGGTGACCAAGGACCCGATCGGTCACAAGGGCGCACGCCTGACGTCCCAGATCACGCTGGCCGGCCGCTACCTCGTGTACGTCCCCGGTGGCGGCATGACCGGCATCAGCCGCAAGCTTCCCGACGTCGAGCGCAACCGCCTCAAGAAGATCCTGCGGGAGGTCGTCCCCGAGTCGGCCGGCGTGATCGTGCGCACCGCCGCCGAGGGCGCGTCCGAGGACGAGCTGCGCGCCGACATCGCCCGGCTGCAGTCGCAGTGGGAGGCCATCGAGAAGAAGTCGAAGACCGCGTCCGCGCCTGCCCTGCTGCAGGGCGAGCCCGACATGGCGATCCGTGTGGTCCGTGACATCTTCAACGACGACTTCGGTTCGCTCGTCGTGCAGGGCGACGAGGCGTGGTCGACGATCTCGACGTACATCGACGAGCTCGCACCCGACCTGGCGCAGAAGGTCACCAAGTACACCGGGACGGGTGACGTCTTCGCCGCCCACCGGATCGACGAGCAGCTCGCCAAGGGCATGGACCGCAAGGTCTGGCTCCCGTCGGGTGGCTCGCTGGTCATCGATCGCACCGAGGCGATGACGGTCGTCGACGTCAACACGGGCAAGTTCACCGGGTCGGGCGGGACGCTCGAGGAGACGGTGACGCGCAACAACCTGGAGGCGGCCGAGGAGATCGTGCGGCAGCTCCGGCTGCGCGACATCGGCGGCATGATCGTCGTCGACTTCATCGACATGGTGCTCGAGTCCAACCGCGACCTGGTGCTGCGTCGCCTCGTCGAGTGCCTGGGGCGCGACCGCACCAAGCACCAGGTGGCCGAGGTGACGTCGCTCGGCCTGGTCCAGATGACCCGCAAGCGCGTCGGCCAGGGCCTGGTCGAGGCGTTCTCCGAGACCTGTGAGCACTGCCACGGGCGCGGGTTCATCGTCCACGACGAGCCGATCGAGAAGAACGGCCGCCCCGACGCGGGTGCCGCGCAGCCGGTGGCCGAGGCATCCGGCGACACCAAGCGGTCGCGCCGCAAGCGCGGGGGAGCCGCGAAGGAGCCCGCCACCACGACGCCGCACGCCGGTGTCCCGGTGCTGCCGGAGGCCCGGGAGGCCGTGAAGGCCACGCTCGCGACGATCGCCGCAGCGGCGGCGCACGCGCACGAGCACGATCACGAGCACGCCGGCGGGTCCGCCGACGCCGCCCCCGCACCCGCGCCGCAGGACGAGAGTGCGACGGTCGTCCAGGAGGAGGCCGTCTCGGTGCTCCGCGACGACGTCGACGGGATCGTCGTGGTCGAGGACGAGACCGTCACCGTGGTCGAGGACCACGGCGTGCTCGTCGTCGAGGACGATGTGGTCACGGTCGTCGACGACGGGTCCGGCGAGGTCGTCGTGGACGAGGAGGACTCGGTCGTCGTGATCGAGGAGACCCCGGCGGACCCCGACGCGCCCACGGCACGCCCCACGCTCGACGTCTTCGCCGAGCTCGCGGCCCGGGGGACGCTGCCGTCGACGTCTGACGAGCCGCCCGCGGACGCACCGGACGTCGAGCTCGAGCTGACGCCCGTCGCCGCCGACCTGTTCGAGGCGCACGAGTCCGACGACCCGGACGAGGCGCCCGACGAGGTGGAGCAGCGGGCCGACGAGCACGGCGCCGACGGCCCCGCGGCCGACGAGCCGGTCGCCGACGAGCACCCGCAGGACTGACGTCGGCGTCCCGGCGTGGCGTTCGTCACGTCGGGGTCGCCGGTGGCCCGGACGCACGTCGTCAGGTTTGACCCTGACGCCGTGGGTCCGTACCCTGGACTGTCGGCGCGTGCAGAACGTGCCGATCACTGTGCCGCCATCGCGGCGCCGATGCGAACCCCGCACACCACCGGCTCAGGCCGGGGGATCGGGCCGTGCGCAGGCGCCGGGGCCGCACCCCTGAGACAGCAAGCAGTTCGACGAGCAGAGATGAGCAGCAACGTGGTGTACGCGATCGTGAAGGCTGGCGGCCGCCAGGAGAAGGTCGCCGTCGGCGACGTCGTCGTCGTCGACCGCCTCGCCGCGCAGGCCGGCGCCTCGGTCGAGCTGCCGGCGCTGCTGCTCGTCGACGGTGACAAGGTCACCACCGACGCCGCGGCCCTGGCCAAGGTGACGGTGACGGCGGAGGTCGTGCGGGACGAGAAGGGCCCCAAGATCGACATCCTCAAGTACAAGAACAAGACCGGCTACCGCAAGCGCCAGGGTCACCGCCAGCAGCTGACCCGCCTGAAGGTCACCGGCATCAAGTGATGTCGCGGCCACGGTGACGTGGCCCGAAGCCCCCTTTTCTGAGCAACTCGAGAGCAGGTTCGTCATGGCACACAAGAAGGGCGCGAGCTCCTCGCGCAACGGTCGCGACTCCAACGCGCAGCGCCTGGGCGTCAAGCGCTTCGGTGGCCAGGTCGTCAAGGCCGGCGAGATCATCGTCCGCCAGCGCGGCACGCACTTCCACCCCGGCGTCAACGTCGGCCGTGGCGGTGACGACACGCTGTTCGCGCTCGCGCCCGGCGCCGTCACGTTCGGCACGCGTCGTGGCCGCAAGGTCATCGACATCGTCGGAGTGGAGGCCTGACCCGTAGCGCAGCGGAGCGTGAGGGTGCGAAGCACACTCGCGCGGAGCGAAGCGTAGGGACAGGCTGACCTCAGGCGCAGGGCCTGACGCAGTCCAGATCTTCGATCGAAGGGGCGCACCGGTGCGGTGCGCCCCTTCGTCGTGTAGACCATCAGCTAGGCACATCGAGGAGGACAGCCGTGGCGACATTCGTCGACCGGGTCGTGCTGCACGCGACCGGCGGTGACGGCGGGCACGGCTGCGCGTCCATCCACCGCGAGAAGTTCAAGCCCCTGGCCGGCCCCGACGGCGGCAACGGCGGCAACGGCGGCTCGGTGATCCTGGAGGTCGACCCGCAGGTCACCACGCTGCTCGAGTTCCACCACCTGCCGCACCGCCACGCGCCCAACGGGACGCAGGGCATGGGGGACCACCGCGCGGGCACGACGGGCGCCGACCTGGTGATCGGCGTCCCGGACGGCACGGTCGTGAAGTCGCCCGACGGTGAGGTCCTGGCCGACCTCGTGGGTGTCGGTGCCCAGTACCTCGTCGCACCGGGCGGCCGCGGTGGCCTCGGCAACGCTGCGCTGTCGTCGCCGCGCCGCAAGGCGCCGGGTTTCGCGCTGCTGGGCGAGGAGGGCCAGTCGGCCGACGTCGTCCTCGAGCTCAAGACGATCGCCGACGTCGCGCTCGTGGGCTACCCGAGCGCCGGGAAGTCGAGCCTCGTCGCCGCGGTCTCGGCCGCGCGGCCCAAGATCGCCGACTACCCGTTCACCACGCTGGTCCCCAACCTGGGGGTCGTGCAGGCGGGGTCGGCGCGCTACACGGTCGCCGACGTCCCCGGCCTGATCCCCGGCGCCTCGCAGGGCCGCGGCCTGGGCCTGGAGTTCCTGCGCCACATCGAGCGCTGCGCGGTGCTGGTGCACGTGCTCGACTGCGCCACGCTCGAGCCGGACCGCGACCCGATCTCGGACCTGGACATCATCGAGGCCGAGCTCGCGCACTACGCGGGGGACGTCATCGAGGGTGGCCGCGTGCCGTTGAACGAGCGCCCGCGCATCGTCGTGCTGAACAAGATCGACGTCCCCGAGGCGCGCGACCTCGCCGAGCTGGTCCGTCCCGAGCTCGAGGCCCGTGGGCTGCGCGTCTTCGAGGTCTCGACGGCGTCGCACGAGGGGTTGCGACCGCTGACGTTCGCCCTCGCGGAGATCGTCGAGAAGGCACGCCGCGAGGCGCCGGTCCCCGAGGCCACCCGCGTCGTGCTGCGCCCCGTCGCGGTCGACGACCACGGGTTCACCGTCAAGCGGCGCGAGGGCGGTGGCTCGGTGTGGTTCTCGGTGCGTGGTGAGAAGCCGGAGCGCTGGGTCCGTCAGACCGACTTCTCGAACGACGAGGCTGTCGGCTACCTGGCCGACCGGTTGGCGCGGCTGGGCGTCGAGGAGAAGCTGTTCGCCGCCGGTGCGGTGGCGGGCGACGAGGTCCGCATCGGACCCGACACGAACGCGGTCGTCTTCGACTGGGAGCCCACCCTGCTCACCGGCTCGGAGCTGCTGGGCGGCCCGCGCGGCACGGACCAGCGCATCGAGGAGCGTCACCGCCCGACGCGCGGCGAGAAGCGGGCCGAGTACAAGGACCGCATGGACGCCAAGACCCTGGCACGCGAGGAGCTGTGGACCGAGCGCCAGCAGGGTCACTGGGCGGACCCGTCGAAGGACGACTGACCACACCCTCTCCCACAACGTCCGAGCAACTGGTTGCTATCGCGACCAGTTGCTCGGACGCTTTCGTTGTCCGGGGCGTGAATACGTGATCGGCGCCGGCGTCGATCAGGGCAGAATGCGGTCGTGACCGCCGAAGCCCTGCTCGATCGCCAGCAGCTGCCCGACGCGGCCCGCGTCGTGGTGAAGGTGGGCTCGTCGTCCCTCACCGGCCCGGACGGGCGGCTCGACGTGGACCGGCTGCGGGCCCTCGTGGACGTGCTGGCCGCTCGTCGGGCCGCCGGGGGGCAGGTCGTGCTCGTCTCGTCGGGGGCCATCGCCGCCGCCATCGGGCCGCTGGGCCTGGCCGCACGGCCTCGTGACCTGGCCACGCAGCAGGCGGCGGCGTCCGTGGGGCAGGGGCTGCTGGTCGCGCACTACACGGCCGCGTTCGCCGGGCACGGGCTGCGTGTGGGGCAGGTGCTGCTGACGGCCGACGACACGGTCCGACGTGGCCACTACCGCAACGCGCACCGTGCCCTGAACCGGTTGCTGGACCTGGGCGTCGTCCCCGTCATCAACGAGAACGACGCGGTCGCGACCGACGAGATCCGGTTCGGCGACAACGACCGGCTCGCGGCACTCGTCTCGCACCTCGTCCACGCGGACGCGCTCGTGCTGCTCACGGACGTGGACTCGCTGTACACGGGGCCACCGTCCCGCCCGGGATCGCGGCGCATCACGCGTGTCGACGGCCCCGCTGACCTCGACGGCATCGACGTCGCATCACGGGGGAGCGCGGTCGGGACGGGCGGGATGATCACCAAGCTCGACTCGGTCGCGATCGCGACGCAGTCCGGCATCCCGGTGGTGCTGACCTCCGCGGCGCAGGCCTCCGGCGCGCTGGCGGGCGAGGACGTGGGCACCTGGTTCGCTGCGACGGGGCGGCGCACGTCCATCCGTCTGCTGTGGCTGGCGCACGCCGCCAAGGCCAACGGCCGTCTGGTGCTCGACGAGGGTGCGGTCCGCGCGGTCGTCGACCGCCGCACGTCGCTGCTGCCCGCCGGGGTCACGGGGTTCGAGGGCGAGTTCGAGGCGGGGGACGCCGTGGAGCTGGTCGGGCCGGACGGCGTCGTCGTCGGCCGCGGCCTGGTCGCGTACGGCTCCGACGAGGTGCCGCGACTGCTCGGTCGGTCGACGGCCGACCTGCGCGTCGAGCTCGGTGCCGGGTACGACCGCTCGCTGGTCCATCGCGACGACCTGGTCCTGGTGCGTCGCCGCCGCTGACCGTGTCCACCTGGTGGGACGACGTGTCCAATCGTTGACCACATTGGTCCGGATATCTACGTTCCGGGCCCATGAGAACACTCCTTCCCAGACGCGCACGCCTCGGTGCGCTCGGAGCCGCCGTCCTTGTCAGCCTGCTCGCCGCGTGCGCGGGCTCGCCGGGGTCCGGCGCCGCTTCGTCGTCCACGTCCGCCGAACCCGTCCACGGCGGCACCTACGTCCACGCGCTCGAGGCCGACCCGCTCGGCTGCCTCGACGCGCCCCAGCAGCGCTTCCACGTGGCGCTCAACATCACGCGCCAGCTCGCCGACTCCCTCGTCGACCAGGATCCGAAGACCGGCAAGATCGTTCCGTGGCTCGCGAAGAGCTGGGAGATCAGCGACGACGCGAAGACCTTCACGTTCCACCTCGTCGACGGCGCGACCTTCGCCGACGGCAAGCCGGTCGACGCGGCCGCGGTCAAGGCCAACCTGGACCGGATCGTCGCGCTGGGCGCCAAGGCCGTCGGCGCCGGGCCCTGGATCCAGGGCTACCAGGGCACCGAGGTCGTCGACCCGAGCACCGCCGAGGTCACGTTCGACCGGCCCAACGTGCAGTTCCTCCAGGCGCTGTCCGGCTCCTGGTTCGGGCTCATCTCGCCGGCTGACACGGGCAAGTCCGCCGAGGAGCTGTGCAAGGGCACGTACGCGGGCTCGGGGCCGTTCACGCTCGATCACTACACGCCCAACCAGGAGGCGGTGCTGGTCAAGCGCGCGGGCTACGACTGGCCCTCGAGCCTCGCGTCGCACAGCGGCGAGGCGTACCTCGACAAGCTCCAGTTCACGTTCGTGCCCGAGGCGAGCGTCCGGTCCGGCTCGTTGACCTCCGGGCAGGTCCAGTCCGTCTCGCTCGTCCAGTGGCAGGACGAGGAGACGCTCAAGGCCGCGGGCGACACGTTGCTCACGGCGCGCCAGCCGGGTCTCACCGAGTCGTGGGTGGTCAACCAGCAGTCGTGGTTGGCCGACGACGAGCCGGTACGGCAGGCCATCCGCTACGCGATCAACAGCCAGGAGATCGTCGACACGGTCTACGGCCCGACGTACCGCAGCCGTACCGCCCCGCTCAACAGCACCACACCGGGCTACGTCGACCTGAGCTCGGAGCTCGCGTACGACCCGACGAAGGCGGCGAAGCTGCTCGACGACGACGGCTGGAAGCCCGGCGCCGACGGGATCCGTGTCAAGGACGGCAAGCGCCTCAGCCTCAACGTCGTCGCGAGCTACACGGACCTCGAGCTCATCCAGCAGCAGCTCAAGGCCGTCGGCATCGAGTACAAGATCCGCCAGCTCGACGCGGCGGCCAACGCCAAGGCGACGCTCGCCGGCGACTACGACATCTACGCATGGACTATGACCCGGGCCGACCCGACGGTGCTCAACGCGCTGTTCTCGTCGGACTGGACCTCGCTCGGCTACGCCAAGGCGAACCCGTCCGAGCTCGACGACCTGCTCGCCACGCAGGAGTCGACCGTGGACGACGACGCGCGCGCGTCCGTCGCGGCCCAGGTGCAGAAGTACATCGTCGAGCACGCGTGGCTCGTCCCGATCGTCGACCGTGCCTGGACCTACGGCACGGGACCCTCCTCGCACGGTCTGCGCCTGGACGGCGAGACCAAGCTGGTGTTCTACGACGCCTGGGTGGGCAAGTGACCTGCGGCTGATCGCCTGACGAGGGGCCCGCGCGACACCCGTCGCGCGGGCCCTCTCGCATGCCCGGCCCTCCCCGGCCTCCGCGCGCCGGCACCGCTCGACGACGCACCCGAGCCCGCACGCTTGCGGGCCCGGTGCCGATGGATGCAGGGATGGTTGGATCGGGTGCGCCCGCGGTGGGCGCGCGCGATGCAACCATCCGTGCATCCGTCCGAGGGCCGTGCGGCAGCGGCGGTGCGGGGTCGGTGCGGCAGCGACGCGGGAGCGTGTCGGCGCGGGCGCCGACGACGACGAAGGGGCGGGTCCGCAGGTCGCGGACCCGCCCCTTCGAGCGGTGAGGAAGGCCCCCGGGTCAGTCGACCCAGGCGGTGGTGAGCTGGTCGAGCCGGGAGTCCGCGCCCAGGTCGATGCCGTGCGCGTCCTTGGCCAGGCCCAGGTACGTGGTGAGCTCGTGGACGGGGATCACGTGGTGCTGCGTGACCAGCCGCTCCTGGGCCTGGGCGAGCAGGTCGGTGCGCTTCGCCGGGTCACCGGTCGCGAGCTGCTCCTGCAGGAGCTTCTCGAGCGTCGGGTCGTCGATCCGGTAGAAGTTCGTCGCCGTCGTCGAGTACTGCGTGCGCAGCACGTCACCGTCGGCCCGGGACAGGTTGCCCCACACCAGGTCGAACGAACCGTCCTTGAGCTTCGCCTGGAAGTCCGGCACGGCGCTGGACCACAGGGTCACGTCGATCCCGACGGCCTTGAGCTCGGACTGGACGAGCTCCACGGACGTCTGGTTGGGGGAGAAGTTGGTGATCCACGCGAGCACCGGGGCCAGCTTGGTACCGCCCTTGGCGTAGATGCCGTCGGCGCCCTTGACCCATCCGTCGGACTCGAGGACCGAGGCCGCCTTCGCGGGGTCGGTCACCAGGTGCGAGGACTCGTCCGCCACGCCCGGCGTGGTGCTCGCGAGCGGGCCGACCGCCACCTTGAAGCCGTCGGACAGCGCGGTGTCACGGATCTGAGTGGGGTCGATCGCGAGCGCGATCGCCTCGCGCACGGCGGGATCCTTGCCGAGGTCGGAGGACTCGTTGAACGTCAGGCCGAACGGGATGCCGGGGTTGGCGCGCGAGACGAGCTGGAGGCCGGCGTCCTCGAGCGTGGGGATGTCGGTGGGCTGCACACCGCCGATCGCCTGGACCTGGCCCGATGTGAGGGAGCCGGTGCGCACGCTGGCCTCGGGTGCCACCTGGAACGTCACCTTCGCGAGGTGCGGCGCGCCGGCCCCCTTGCGGTCCGCCGGGGACCACGCGTAGCCGTCGCGCGCGGTGAGGACCGTCTCCGTGTCCTTGGTGTAGTGGTCGAGCACGAACGGGCCGGTGCCGACGACGCCCTTGCCGGACGCTCGCTCGTCGAACGGGATCGCGAGCGTCGAGTCGGCGACGAACCCGAGCGCGACCGTGCTGGTCGCCTGCGGGAAGGCTGCGTTCGGCGTCGCGAAGGCGACCTTCACCGTGTGGTCGTCGACGATCGTGGTGCCCTGGTAGCCGATGAAGCTCGCCGCGGCGGAGCTCTTCGCACCCGCCGCGACGGAGTCGTCGAAGTTGGCCTTGACGGACGCCGCGGTGAAAGGAGTGCCGTCGGAGAACGTCACGCCGTCACGCAGCGTGAAGGTGAACTCCGTCTGGTCCGCGTTCGCCTCCCACGTCGTCGCGAGCCACGGCTCGAGCGAACCGTCGGCCGGGTCCTGCCACAGCAGCGAGTCCACGAGCTGGCGGGTGACGTACAGCGTGTCGTTGCCCGAACCGATGCCGGCCGGGTTGACGGAGATCGGGTCGTTGCCGATCGCGAACGTGAGGTCGCCGCCGTCGACGGGTGTGGCGGACGCCGAGCCCGACGACGAGGCGGCGGGCGTGGTTCCCGTGCTGCACGCCGTCAGGGCCAGGCCGAGGGCGGCCAGGCCGGTGGCGATGCGCAGCGTGCGGGGGGACAGGGGTCGTGCAGGCATGAGAGGTCTCCAGAGTGAGGGGTGGGGTGCGCGTCAGCGCGGGGGGAGGCGACGGCCGGGACAACAGGCGGTCATCGCTCACCTCCTCGGGCAGGTCCGGCGACGGCCGGTGCCAGGGGGCGCCGCGCCCCGGGGATCGCGGCGAGCAGCTCGGCGGTGTATGAGTGCTGCGGGTCGGCGAAGACGTCCTCGACGGGACCCTGCTCGACGACACGCCCACGCTGGAGCACCACGACGTCGTGCGCGACCTGCCGCACCACGGCGAGGTCGTGGGAGATGAACAGGTAGGTCACGCCGAGCTCGCGCTGCAGGTCGGCGAGCAGGTCCAGGATCTGGGCCTGCACCGAGACGTCGAGGGCGGAGACGGGTTCGTCGAGCACCACCAGGTCGGGGCGCACCGACAGCGCGCGGGCGATGGCGACGCGTTGGCGCTGGCCCCCGGACAGCTCGGCCGGGCGGCGCTGCGCCACGGACACCGGCAGCGCGACGAGGTCCAGCAGCTCGGCCGTGCGGGCCGCACGGGTGCCGCGGTCCCCGACACCGAAGGCCCGCAGCGGCTCGCCGACGATCTGGCCCACGGACCAGCGGGGGTCGAGCGACGAGTACGGGTTCTGGTAGACGACCTGCATCTGACGGCGCAGTGCGCGCAGCTCGGAGCCGCGCGTGTGGCTGACGTCCCGGCCGCCGACGAGCACCTGACCCGTCGTCGGCTCGGCGAGGCGCAACGCCAGACGCGCGGTCGTCGACTTGCCGGAACCCGACTCGCCGACGAGCGCCAGCGTGCTGCCGCGTGAGACGCGGAACGACACGTCGTCGACGGCCCGCAGCGTCCCGCCGCCGCCGGACCGGGGGAGCGGGAAGTCCTTGACGAGGCCGCGGACCTCCAGAGCGGGCGGGG